>Ga0079305_1000438_pt1 | contig 91946 bp, 81 predicted proteins | sample LMS_cellobiose_e_FD_79183 | JGI IMG/M metagenome (GOLD analysis project Ga0079305, IMG submission 79183) | Rumen-fistulated moose microbial communities from Alaska, USA - LMS_cellobiose_enrichment | ecosystem: Host-associated > Mammals > Digestive system > Stomach > Rumen fluid ...
TCTAGCGCGTCTGCCAATTCCGCCATTCCCGCGAATATGGTGGGCAGGGGTGGATTCGAACCACCGAAGCAATCTGCGGCAGATTTACAGTCTGCTCCCTTTGGCCACTCGGGAACCTACCCATGATATAGAGTTATCAAGTGGAGCTGGCGATGGGACTTGAACCCGCAACCTGCTGATTACAAATCAGCTGCTCTGCCAATTGAGCTACACCAGCGTGCGTTCTCATCCACCGGCCCCGGAGAAAACAAAATGGCGACCCGGAAGGGGCTCGAACCCTCGACCTCCAGCGTGACAGGCTGGCGTACTAACCAACTGTACTACCGGGCCGCATGGTGGGCCTTCAGGGACTTGAACCCCGGACCGATCGGTTATGAGCCGACTGCTCTGACCGACTGAGCTAAAGGCCCATGTTCGCCCTAAAGGCTGAAAAATGGTGACCCCATCGGGACTCGAACCCGAGTTACCGCCGTGAAAGGGCGATGTCTTAGACCGCTTGACCATGGGGCCATGTTTCTTACGCTGTAATCTGGTCGGGGTGACAGGATTCGAACCTGCGGCCCCATGCTCCCAAAGCACGTGCGCTACCAGACTGCGCTACACCCCGACGGGGCTTGTTGGGATGCCTGCTCTCACAAGCGACGAGAGATATTATATCATCGTTCTTTTCCCTTGTCAATAGTTTTTTTGTGAAATATCCGCTCCTGAGATACCCGCCCGCCTGCCGGTGACGGTTGACAAAGCGGGATATCGGCGTATAATGGTAAAATGAAATTGCGATCATCGCAGCCGGTCTGTCCGGCGGGAGGCGTCATGAATCAGTTTTCGAGAACGGAGTTCCTGCTCGGCGCGGAGGGCATGGCCCGCCTGGCCGCAGCCCGCGTGGCGATTTTCGGCATAGGCGGGGTGGGCGGTTACGTCGTCGAGGCGCTGGGTCGAAGCGGCGTCGGCGCGCTGGATCTGTACGACGACGACCGCGTGTGCCTCACCAACCTGAACCGGCAGATCATCGCCACGCACGAGACCATTGGCCAGTATAAGGTGGACGCCGCCGCCGCGCGGCTGACGGCCATCAACCCCGACGTCAGGGCGCGCGGCTTCAGGCTGTTCTACACGCCCGACACGGCGGACAGCGTCGACCTGGGCCAGTACGACTACGTGGTCGACGCCGTGGATACCGTGGCCGCCAAGCTGGAGCTGGCCGTGCGTGCCACAGCGCTCGGCGTTCCGATCATCAGCGCCATGGGCGCAGGCAACAAGCTGGATCCCTCCCGGTTCCGCGTGGCGGATATCTACGAGACCAGCGTGTGTCCGCTGGCGCGCGTCATGCGGCGCGAGCTGAAAAAACGCGGCGTCAGGCGTCTCAGGGTGGTTTACTCCACCGAGCCTCCCATTGCGCCCGCAGGGTCCGGGGCGGACGAGGCCGATGCGGGCGCGCATGCCGCGCGGCGCGCCGTGCCGGGAAGCACCGCGTTCGTGCCGCCCGCCATGGGTCTGATCATTGCGGGCGAGGTCGTGCGCGAGCTGGCCTTCGGGCCTTCGAAGGAGGGGGCGACGCCATGAACCGCGCGCTGGACGCCTGCCAGCTCGTCGAGCGAAGCATCAACAAGAAATTCCGCAAGACGCTGTGGACGCCGTTCATGACGGCCGTGAGGCGCTATGAGCTGATCAAGCCGGGCGACCGCATCGCCGTGTGCATCTCCGGCGGCAAGGACTCCATGCTCATGGCCAAGCTCATGCAGGAGCTGCACCGACACACCGAGGTGCCCTTCGAGCTCGTCTTTCTCGTCATGGATCCCGGCTACAACGCGCTGAACCGGCAGAAAATCGAAGAGAACGCGGCGCTGCTGCGCGTGCCGATCACCGTGTTTGAGACGGATGTCTTCGCCGTGGCCAACGGCGCCGACCACAATCCCTGCTACCTCTGCGCCCGCATGCGGCGCGGCCATCTGTACAGCCGCGCCAAAGCGCTGGGCTGCAACAAGATCGCGCTGGGCCACCACTTTAACGACGTCATCGAGACCACCGTGATGGCCATGTTCTACGGCGCGCAGCTGCAGGCCATGCTGCCCAAGCTGCACAGCGATAACTTCGAGGGCATGGAGCTGATCCGGCCGCTGTACTGCGTGCATGAGGAGGACATCATTGCCTGGGCGCGATACAACGGGCTGGATTTCATCCGCTGCGCCTGCCGCTTCACCGAGAACACGGCCGTCGACGTCGGCCGGTCCAAAAGGCAGGAGATCAAGCAGCTCATCCGGCAGCTCCGGCGCGACAATCAGGACATTGAGAAGAGCATCTTCAACAGCATCCATTCGGTCTGCCTGGACACCATGCCCGGCTATAAGACGAAGGGCCGCGAGCACTCGTTCCTCGAGGCATACGACCGGCCGGCATCGTCGGAAACAGAGTGAAAACCATCGCGAGGGAGGGCCATTCCATGACCATCAGGGAGATGCAGAAGGCGGTCTATCAGAACAAGCTGGACAAGCGCTTCAACGTGACGGACGTGAACCTTGAATTCAACCTCCTCTACGGCGAGGTCGGCGAAGCGTTCGAGGCGTGGATCAGAAAGACGGGCGGCGTGGGCGAGGAAATGGCGGATGTGGCCATTTACCTGATGGGCCTGGCCGAAATCCTCGGCATCGACCTGCAGAGCGAGATCGAGCGGAAAATGGAGATAAACCGCCGCCGCGTCTACAGGGAAATCAACGGCGTGATGACCAAAGTCACCGGGGAGCAATCATGAAAAACCGCGCCGCGGGGCCTGACCGGCAGACCCGCGGCGCGGTTTGCTCTGGTGGGATGCGCGGAAACGGCCTCGGCCGGCGATCCGCGTCAGGCCTCGCCCCTCATGGCCTCGTACATGGCGGTCAGCAGCCTGCGCGAGGGATCGGAGCCATGCTCCCAGTACATGATGCCCCTGAGCCCCTCCCGCTTCAGGTATTTGCACTTCAGGCGGATGGACTCGGGATCGTCATAGCTGATCAGGCTGCTTCCGTTGAACAGGAAGGGCGCCTTCGCGTCGTCGTCCCAGTAGCGCGTGAAGCCGTTTTTGTCGATGAACTCCGCCTCCAGCTGCGCGTAGCCCGCGCCGTACTGGCCGACGGTCGCGCTCATCTGGAACAGGCCGTGATTGACGTCCGGCACGCCGTCCCAGCGCCGCGCATAGAAGGCCGCGCCGATGACCACCTTCTCCCGCGGCACGCCCGCCGCGAGGAAATCCTCCACGCTGGCCTGGACGCTGCCGTTCAGTCGGTCCCCGGGGCTGGTGTACAGGCAGGTATGATGGCCGGCCTCGCGCTGAAAGCCGCTGCGCAGGTCGTAGGTCATCAGCTGCACATAGTCGCAGACGGCCGCCACGCGGTCCATCTGCGTGCCCTCGATGAAGTAATGCCCCGCGCCCGCCGCGATGGAGACAATGCGCTCGCGTCCCAGCGCGTCCCGCAGCGCCTGCAGCAGCAGGGTGAAGTTTTCCCGATCGGAGGGATCGTGGTCGATTTCCGCCGAACCGTCGCAGGGATACTCCCAGTCGATGTCCACGCCGTCCAGCCCGTGTTCCTCCACCGACCGGAGGCAGGAGTCCGCAAACGCGGCGCGGGAAGCGGCCGTGCGGGCCATCGTCGAGAAGCCGCCCGCGCCCCAGCCGCCCACGGACAGCACGACCTTCAGCTGAGGATTCAGCGCGCGGATGCGCCGCACCTCGCCGATGTGCGGCAGATGACTCATGTCCAGCAGGCTGTCCTTCAGCACGCCGAAGGCCAGGTTGATGTGCGTCAGCCGGCGCGCGTCCTCTTCCGTGACGCCGGGCAGCGCCCGGTCGGTCACATACCCCAGAATCAGATTTTCCATAGGCGTTCGTCCTCCTTTTTGCCGGGAGCTTGGCGTGTGTTTCCAAAATCCCCGAGGCGCATTTTCGGCGTCTCAGGCAGCATTTCTGCGTTAGAAAACCTTGATTACCCTCCATTGTGCCGATGTGATTTCACGAATCAGTATAGCCGTTCGCCCCGCGCTTGTCAAGCGCTTGCGATGCGGCCTCATCCATGTTATAATGCCCTTGCGCGATGAGGGGGAATCCGCGTTTCCCATCGGCCGTGACGCAGCCCCCGCCCGCAGGACGCGGGCGCGCTTTATCCCGGGGCGGTTCCCCTTCTGCATGCGGCGTCCTGGCTGCCTTCCGGGCGGCCTTCCGGCTTGGCCTGCGGCAGCGGCATTTGGAGACACGCGCCTTACGGCGGCGTTGCGCCGCGACAGGGGTTTCATGAAAGAACACGATTTCGAGGGAGGCGACGGGCTATGGCAGACAGGATCAGGGTGGGCATACTGGGCCCCGGCCGCATTGTGCGGCGCGTCATGAAGGACTTTCACCGCGGAACGGGCTATGAGCTGACGGCCGTGGCGTCCCGCTCGACGGAGCGGGCGCAGGCGGCGGCGCGCGAATACGGCGCAAAATACGCCTTCGGCAGCTACGACGCGCTGGCCGCGTGCGCGGAGGTGGACCTGGTGTATATCGCCACGCCGCATCCCTTCCACTGCGCCCAGGCCATCCGGATGATGGAGCGCGGCAAACACGTGCTGTGCGAAAAGCCCATGGCGCTCAACGAACGGGAAACCCGCCTGATGACCGAATGCGCGCGCCGGCAGGGCATTTTCCTGATGGAAGCGATGTGGACGCGCTTCTTCCCCGCCATGAAGAAGCTCAACGCGCTGGTAAAGGGCGGCGCCATTGGGCGGGTGCGACACATCTATTCGGTGTTTTCCGGCATTTTGGAGGAAGACCCCGACAGCCGGGCCTTCAATCCGGCGCTGGGCGGCGGGGCGCTGCTGGACATCGGCGTCTATCCGCTGATGGCATGCACGCAGCTGCTGGGCTGGCAGCCCGAAACGGTCCAGGCGGCGTGGGCGCCGGCCTCCACGGGCGTCGACATGCGCATGGCCGCGCAGCTGACATACGCGGACGGCGCGACCGCGCAGATCATGGGCGGCATGGACGCCAGCGCCCCCTCGCATCTGCTGGTTTACGGCACGGAGGGCCACATCGTCATGGAGGATTTCTGGCATCCGACCGCCTTCTCCCTGCGCGGCGTCGACGGCCGGCGGGAGGAGTATGTGTTCCCGCCGGAAGACGAGGGACATCATCACGAATTCGAGGAGGCGTCGCGCTGCATCCGCGCGAAGCGCGCCGAGTCCCCGCTGATGACGCTGGAGGAATCCGTCGCGGTCAGCCGCATCACCGACGCCCTGCGCCGGGAGGCGGGCATCCGGTATCCGGGGGAATAGCGGCATCCCGGATCCGGGCGGGGCCGTCTCGCCCGAGGGGCCGGCCTTCGCGGATTCCAACCAGCCGGCGCTTTCGAACAGGTACGCCGCGATGACCAACTTCGCGGCGCTGGAGCTGCCGGGAGATTTTACCCCGGGCGAAGAGGCGCTGCTGGATTGCCTGGAGCGGAATGAAACGCCGGGGATCGTCTATCATCGCGAGGGCATTAACGGCGACTATGACAACTTTGATGGCGTGGGCGCATTGATTCACTTCATTCAGACAGGCCAACGCAGATGATCCTGTCGGCATGAGGGACGGCGGAAAGGATTGAAGGAGAATACAATAATGGCTTTTGATTTTAAGAAGGAATACGGAGAATTCTACATGCCGAAAAGCAGGCCCGGCATCGTGACGGTGCCTTGTATGAACTATATCGCCATCAGGGGTCAGGGCGATCCGAACCTGGAGGATGGCGAGTACAAGCAGTCGATCGGATTGCTGTACGGCATCGCCTTTACGATCAAGATGAGCAAGATGGGCGACCGACGGATCGAGGGCTATTTCGATTTCGTCGTCCCTCCGCTGGAGGGCTTTTGGTGGCAGGACGGCGCAGCCGGGATCGATTACGCCCATAAAGAGAATTACCAATGGATCTCCGTGATCCGGCTGCCGGATTTTGTGACCAGGGATGATTTCGAGTGGGCCGTCGGAGAAGCGGCCCGAAAGAAGAAAATGGACTTCTCAAAGGCTGAGTTTCTGACCTATGATGAGGGGCTGTGCGTCCAGTGCATGCATGTCGGGCCTTATGATGACGAACCCGCTACCGTTTCCATGATGCATGCCTATATGGAGCGGCAGGGCTATGTTCTGGATCTGTCCGGGGAACGACGGCATCATGAGATCTATTTGAGCGACGCCAGAAAGGTCGCGCCGGAGAAGCTGAAGACAGTGATCCGGCATCCGATCCGGAAGGGCTAAAGCGCGGCAGGCTGAACGACGCCCAATGGGCGCTCATCCGGCAATGAAGAGAAGCATCCCGCGCAGGCGCGGCCTGAACGCCTGCGCGGGATGCTCTGTATGCGATTCGGTTCGCCGTCCGGGAATCGCCATCGTCAGTAGTTTTCCAGAAGCTCGATCATGCACTTGAGGTGATCGTGGACATCCAGATAGGTGTATTCGCCCTTTCCGTTGCCGTATTTGCCGCGCTGCATCACCTTTGCGCCGGCGAAATGCTCCATGGCCCTGATCTTTTCGTCCGTGTTTTTCACATTGAAGGCCAGGTGGTGGATGCCCTCGCCGTGTTCGTCCAGGAAGTCCTGCCAGGTGCTCTTGACGCCGTTGGGCTGGATGAGCTCGATTTGGATGTGCTCGCCCACGTCGAAGAACGCCATCAGGCAGTTGGCCTGCGGCGCGGGCTGTCCCTCGACGGTGGTGCCCGTCACCTCATATTGGCCGCCGTCGCAGGTGGGCGGCACGGGGCAACCAAGGAATTCTGCAAATTTCTTCTTGGAAGCCTCGAGGTCGCGTACAATAAATCCAACCTGAGTGAGCGTGCTGGTATCGAGAATGCCTGCCATGGTGAGATCGCCCTCTTTCCTTTTTCTTTTATTGTAATACAATGGTCTTCAAAAGTAAAGACGTCATCCCATCCTCGCGCAGGACCGTCTCTGTTGACGTCAAAGCGCCTGCGCCGTTTCGGGCGGTTGAAGTTTGAATCCCGATATGGTATAATACGGGGCGAATCGGCGTATGCGGAAGAGGAGCCAGTGTGAAACGGAGGGTTTTATCCGGATGGCATATGGCGTAGGAATCGACACGGGCGGCACATATACCGACGCCGTGCTCTATGATTATGACACGCAGACTGTGCTGGCAAAGGGGAAGTCGCCCACCACGCGGCAGGACCTCTCGCTGGGCATCGGCCGGGCGCTGGACACGCTGCCCGCGGCGCTGCTCCGCCAGGCGGAGGTGGCGGCGCTGTCCACGACGCTGGCGACCAACGCCTGCGTGGAGGGCAAGGGCGGCCGCGCGCGGCTGGTGATGATGGGAACGACGCGGAAAACGCTGGAGTGGGTGAACGCGGACAGGAAATACGGCCTGATTTACGACGACGTGCTGTGCCTTGACACCCACAGCTCCTTCAATGGCGCCGTGGTGGATCATCCGGACTGGGCGGCGGTCATGTCTGAAAATGACGCCTTTTTCCGCCAGGCCGAGGCGCTGGGCGTGGTGGAGCTCAACGCGATGCACAACGGCGGCGTGTGCGAGGCCGTCGCCCGCGACGCGCTGAAGAGCCGCTATCACGTGCCGCTGGTGATGGCCAGCGAGCTGGCCGGCGGCCTGAACATGATGGAGCGCGGCGCGACGGCGCTGCTCAACGCGCGGCTGCTGCCTGTGGTGGAGCAGTTCATACAGGCCGTGGCCCGCGCGCTGAGCGAACGCGGGCTCGGCGCGCTTCGGGTGATCGTGCGCAGCGACGGCGGCCTGATGGCGGAGGAGCTGGCGCGCCTGAGGCCGGTGGAAACCATTTTGAGCGGCCCCGCCGCCAGCGTGATGGGGAGCCGGGCGCTGGCCCGCTGCGACAACGCGCTGATCGTGGACATGGGCGGCACGACCACCGACATTTCGATTCTTCGCGGCGGCGTTCCGCAGATGACGGGCGGCATCCGCATCGGCGGCTGGCGCACCCAGGTCAAAGGCGTGTTCATCGACACCTTCGGCCTGGGCGGCGATACCCGCGTGTTTGTCAAAGACCGGCGGCTGGCGCTGGATGTCCGCCGCGTTGAGCCGCTGTGCGCCGCGGCGAGCAGATGGCCGCAGATCCGCGAGGCGCTGGGAAAGCTGCTGGAACAGGAGCGGGCGCACACCCGTCCGCTGCACGAGTTTTTGTATCTGGTTCACGAGCCGGAGCGCCCGGACCGCTATACGGAGGCGGAGCGGCGAATCATCGACGCTCTGTCGGACGGGCCGCAGATCATCGGCGGCGACGCGCTGAACCTGTACAGCCTCAACAGCGAGCGGCTGGAACAGGAAGGCGTCGTGATGCGCTGCGGCCTGACGCCGACCGACATCATGCACATCCGCGGCGACTACGCGCGCTTCGACGCGGAGGCCTCGCGGCTGGCGGCGCGCTGTTTTCTGAGGACCCTGCCGGACATGTCGGACACCCCGGAGGACATGGCGGCGCTCTGCGACCGGGTGTATGAAATGGTCGAGCGCCGGCTGTTTGAGAACGTTGCGCGGGTGTTCGTCGAGTCAAGCTATCCGGATCTCTGCAGGGACGGCCTGGACGGCCAGCTCCGGGCGCTGATCACCCGGAGGTGGGAGCGGCGGGACGAGCCGGAGGACAGGAGCTTCTTCAGCCTGAAGCTGGACGCCTCGGCGGCGCTGGTCGGGCTCGGGGCTCCGGTCCATCTGTTCCTGCCCGCCGTGGCGAAGGCGCTGGGCGTGCGCTGCATCATTCCGGAGCACTCCGGCGTGGCGAACGCCATCGGCGCTGTGCTGGCCGATGTCAACGCGCGCGCAAGCGTGGAGATCCGATCCGGCTTTTCGGCCGACGGCGAATTTGGCTACACCGTCCATGCGGCGGATCATGTGGAACGCTATGGGGAATACGACGAGGCTGTTGAGGCGGCGGGCGAGGCGGCAAAGCGCCTCGCCGTTGCGGAGGCGCGCCGCCGCGGCGCGCTGGGCGAGCTGAGCGTGGAGACGCGCGCCGACGTGCGCCGGGGCCGCGACCGCTATGGCGCGGAGGTCGACCTGGGCACCACCGTCACGGCCTGCGCCAGCGGCCAGCTGAGCCGCTGACCGGACGACGGCCGGGCCGCGCGGCATGTGCGGGCGCCCGGTTCAGGGAAGAGAAGGCGGCCGAGACGAGACACAAACGGCGGCCATGACCGGGTGTACCGCGCCGGTCATGGCCGCCCTGTGCGTTCATGGGGATAATGCGATGCGTCCCGCGGCGCTACTCTTCCAGCAGGAAGCGATATTGCGCGTCGCACAGCGCCTTGTAGTGGCCGCCCTCGCGGCGGATCAGTTCGTCGTGCGTGCCGGCCTCGGCGATGTGTCCGTCCTGAATGACCATGATGCAGTCCGCGTTGCGGATGGTCGAGAGGCGATGGGCGATGACAAAGCTGGTCCGGCCGCGCAGCAGCACGTCCAGCGCCTTCTGGATCAGGATCTCCGTGTGCGTGTCGATGGAGGAGGTCGCCTCGTCCAGAATGAGGATTTTCGGATCGTTCAAAAGCGCCCGGGCGAAGGAGATGAGCTGGCGCTGTCCGACCGACAGCGAGGAGCCGCGCTCGGACACCTCCGTCTGGTAGCCCTTGGCCATCTGCATGATGAAATCATGCGCGTGCACGGCCTTGGCGGCCGCCATGACCTCCTCGTCCGTGGCGTCGAGCCGGCCGTAGCGGATGTTGTCCATCACGGTGCCGCTGAAGATGAAGCTGTCCTGCATCATCACCGACATCTGGCGGCGCAGCGAGCGCAGCTTCACGTCGCGGACGTCGTGCCCGTCGATTTTGACCGCCCCGCCGTTGACGTCGTAGAAGCGGCTGATGAGGTTGACCACGGTGGATTTGCCCGCGCCGGTCGGGCCGACGAGCGCGATGGTCTGGCCGGGCTTCACGTCGAAGGAGACGTCCTTCAGGACGATCTTCTCCGGATCATACGCGAAGGTGACGTTTTCAAAGCTCACCTGGCCGACGACGGGCGGCATATCCGTCGCGCCGGGCTTGTCCTGGATGTCGCTGGGCGTGTCCATGATCTCGAAGATGCGCTCCATCGAGGCCATGGCCGCGAGCACCGAGTTGTAGAAGTTGGAGAGCACGTTGAGCGGCTCCCAGAAGCGGCCCAGATACCACAGGATCAGCAGCAGGTTCGCCAGGTCCAGCGGCTGGGCGGCGCTGCCCATCAGGCGCACGCCGAAGTAGTACACCAGCACGGTGCCAATGGTGCCCGTCAGGTCGAGCGCCGGCCAGAACGCGTTGTTGATGTGAATGGCGCGCATCCAGCTTCTGCGAATGTCGTCGCCGACGTTCTGGAATGTGTCGAGGTTTTCCTCCTCGCGCACAAAGGCTTCGGTGACGCGCATGCCGGCCAGCGATTCATGCAGGTAGCCGTTCATGTTGGAGGTCTTCATGCGCACGATCTGCCATCTCTTCCGCATCATGCGCTTGAGGCGGAACATGATCAGCAGCAAAAGGGGCATGATGCACATGGAGATGAGCGTCAGCTTCCAGTTGACCACGAACATGATGATCAGCAACGTCACCAGCATGAACACTTCGATGAGCACGTTCACGATGCCGTTGGTGAACAGGTCGTTCAGCGAGTTGACGTCGTTGATCACGCGCACCTGGATCTTGCCGACGGAGCGCGTGTCGAAGAAGGAAAAGCTGAGCGTCTGGATGTGGTCGAACAGATCCTGCCGCAGCGTGGCCAGCGCGCGGCGGCCGGAGTAGTCCATCAGCCGGACGCGCAGGCGCGTGCACACGGCGATAACCGCCGCCATGCCCACCATGCCCAGCACGAACTGCCAGGGCACCAGCGGCGTGTCGGCCTGCAGCAGGCCCACGGCGCGGCTCAGCAGGAAGGTCTGTCCCAGCGAGCACAGCGTGGTGATGACCATCAGCGCCAGCGCCAGGGCCACGCGGCCCTTGTAGGGCTTCATGTAGCTCAGCAGGCGGAAGAATTGACCCCGGTCAAACGGCCTCTCGATCGCTTCGTCGTCGATCTGTCTCAGAACCCTTGCCATCAGGCCTCACCTGCCTTTCTGCGGGCGAACTGGTCGAAGTCGCGGTACTGATCCTGCACCATCTGGTAGTAGATGCCCTTTTGGGCGAGCAGCTCCTGATGGGTGCCGCGTTCAGCGATGCGGCCGCCGTCCAGCACGAGGATCAGGTCGGCGTTCTTCACGGAGGAGATGCGGTGCGCGATGATGAACGTCGTGCGGTTTTTGAGCACCTCCTTGAGCTCCTGCTGGATGAGGTATTCGGTTTCCATGTCGACGGCGGAGGTCGAGTCGTCCAGGATGAGCACGGACGGGTCGATCAGCACGGCGCGCGCGATGGCCACGCGCTGCTTCTGCCCGCCGGACAGGCCCATGCCGCGCTCGCCGACCACCGTGTCGTAGCCGTGCGGCATGTGGTCGATGAATTCGCGCGCCTGCGCCACCTGCGCCGCGCGGACCACCCTCTCCTGCGCCGCCTCGGGACGGCCGAAGCGGATGTTGTCCGTGAGCGTGTCGGAAAAGAGGAAGGTTTCCTGCATGACGTAGCCCAGGTGGCTGCGCAGCGGCTTGAGCTGCTGGTCGCGCACGTCGATGCCGTCCACCCTGACGGAGCCGGCCTTGACGTCGTAGTATCGGCCGATGAGGCTGACCAGCGTGGATTTGCCGCTGCCTGTCGCGCCCATGACGGCGATGGTCTGGCCGGGCCGGGCCTCGAAGGTGATGTCGTTGAGGATGTTCTCGCCGCCGTAGGAGAAGCTCACGTGGTCGAACTCGACGCGGCCCTCGAATTTCGCGGGCGTGCGCGCGTCGTCCTTCTCGCGAATGGCGGAGCCGAAATCCTGATAGTAGAACAGCTTTTCGGCGGAGGTGATGGCCTGGGCCACCATGTTGATGATGCCGGACAGGGCGCGCATGGGGTTGATGATGAGCCACACATAGCCGTTCACCGCCACCAGCGTGCCGATGTCCATCTGCCCGTTCACCAGCAGGAGGCCGCCCACCAGCAGCATGACGGGCGTGCACAGGCTGCTCATCAGCTCCATCAGCGGCACGAAGATGGACCAGATGCGCGTGGCCTCCAGGTGCAGGTCCAGCAGCTTGAGGTTGTCCTTGCTGAACTGGTCGGATTCGTAATCCTCGCGCGTGAACGCCTTGACCACGCGCACGCCGGAGATGTTTTCCTGGGTGCGCGTGTTGAGCGTGGCGTTCTGCTCGCGGATATTGCGGAAGGCGGGCCGGATGCGCTTGTTGAACTGCCAGGCGGTCAGCGCGATGAGCGGCGCGAAGACGAGCAGGGCGAGCATCAGCTGCCAGCTCATGAAGGAGAGGAAGACGAGCGCGCCGACGAAGTTGAGCGCGTTGTCGTAAATGGTGATGAGGCCGCCGGCGATGAGGTTGCGCACGCCCTCGATGTCGCCGGTCATGCGGGACATGATCTCGCCGATGCGGTGCGTGTCGTAGAAGACGTAGGGCAGCTCCTGCAGATGCCTGTACAGTCCGGTACGCAGGTCGTAGGTCACATTCTGGGAGACGCGCTCCAGCGTGACGGAGCGGACGTAGGTGGAGCCGGCGCGCACGAGCACCAGCGCCAGCAGCTCGGCGCACAGAGGAAGGAGCAGATTCAGATTCTGATTGGGAATGACTTCGTTCACAATGTCACGGGTGATGAAGGGCGCCAGCAGGCGGCTGAGGATAACCAGCAGCTGGAGAAACAGCGCGAGCGCCACCTTGCGGCGGTACGGCTTCAGCATGCCGGCCAGTCTCTTGATAATGTCCATTGGGGACCTCCTTTATCAGGGCGGGAGCTTTTCTCAGCTTTGAGTATTCTAGCGATATTTTTCCAGCAAGTCAATACATCTTTCCCGGTTAAATTATCTGAAAACTGGCTCAGTCACCGGGAGTTGGGAAAACATCACTCATTTGGCTGGATGCTTTGTTTTTCTCCTGTTTTCGCCTGATTCCTTTGAATTCACAATAAAACAACACGCATGTGTTTTCATGCCCGCAGGGAATATTCCGGGATTGCGGCAAAAATATGGTCAAACGGAAGCAAACCCCGGGGAAGCAGGGGCGAGCCGCTCCGTTTGCCGCCAAAGCCCGCCTCGCATCGCCCGACAAACGCCTGTCTGAATCATCATGCAAAAACCGGCTTTTTACTTTTTAAATGAAAACGCCCCCTGAATAATGGCGCCGCACTTGACAGCGCGGCGAGGACGCGGCTAAAATAGATGGGTGTAATCGGATGGCGCGCCGCGCCGTTATTAAGGAGGAAACTCGCATGCTGACGCTGGAGGAAGCCACCGCGCGCTGCTGGGCGGAGGTCGATCTGGACAGACTCAGGAGAAACTATCGCAGCGCGCTGCGCCACCTGAAGGAAGGCACGCAGCTCATCGCCGTGCTGAAGGCCAACGCCTACGGGCTGGGCGCGGCGCGCGTGGCGCGCTTTTTGCGCGCGGAGGGACAGCGCTTTTTCGCCGTGGCGTCGTTCAACGAGGCCGAGGAGCTGCGCGCCGCGGCGCCGGACAGCGAGGTGCTGATTCTGGGGCTGACCGGAGGGCCTCAGCTCGAGAGGGCCGTGGCGGAGGGGCTGCTGCTCACCGTGTTCTCGCAGGCGTATGCCGGGGCCGTCATCGGCGCGGCGCGGCGCGTCGGGCGGATGGCGCGCGTGCACGTGAAGGTGGAAACCGGGCTTCACCGGCTGGGCGTCCTGCCGGAGGCGGCCGCCGACCTGGCGGCCCTGCTGCACGACAGCGGCGCGGCGCGCGTGGAGGGCGTATTCACACACCTGGCGCTTAGGGACGGGGAGAGCGACCGCCGGCAGCTGGACAGCCTCTATTCCGTGCGCGACGAGATGGTCGGACGCGGCCTGCCCGTGGGGCTGCTGCACGCGCTGGACAGCATCGGCATGGTGCGCTATCCGGACGACCAGATGGATGCCGTGCGCACAGGCGCCTGGCTGTACGGCGTGTATCCGCGCGGCTACAACCGCCCGGACGAGAGCCAGCTCGCGCTGACGGTAAAGGCGCGCGTGGCGCAGCTGCATCGCGTGGCGGCGGGCGAATGCCTGGGCTATGACGAGACGCATCCGCTGACGCGTGACAGTCTGGTCGCCACCATTTCGGCAGGCTACATCGACGGCTTTCCCCGGCTGAACGGCGTCGGCTCGGTGGAGATCCGCGGCCGGCGCGCGCCGGTGGCGGGGCTGGTGTGCATGGATCAGATGATGGCGGATGCGACCGACATCCCGGGCGTGGAGGAAGGCGACGAGGTGATCCTGCTGGGCGGAAGCATCGGCGTGGATGAATACGCCTCCGTCGCGAACCTGAACCGCAACGAGGCGCTGGCGCGCACGGGCCGCCGCGTGCCCCGGGTGTATATCGACGGGGGCCGGGTCGTTGACATTGCGTGCGACATGGCATAAAGGCGGCCCGCGGGCGGACAGGATCTGTGAAGAAACCGGAGGCGGAGTATGATGACGGACAGGGAGCTGTTTGAGCGCGTCGGTGCGGCGCACGACTGGGCCGTTGCGCTGCGGCGGCGCATTCATGAGCGGCCTGAGCTGGGCAATTCTGAATTCGAGACGCAGAAGACCATCTGCGCGGCGCTGGATGAGATCGGCGTGGCGTACAGCGCGGAGAACACATGGGTGATCGGACTTGTGCGGGGCGATTACCCCGGCCCGACAGTGGGCATTCGCGCGGACATCGACGCGCTGCCCGTAACGGAACCGCCCGGCTGCCCGTTCCGCTCGAAAAACGAAGGCGCGATGCACGCCTGCGGACACGACGCGCACACGGCCATTCTGCTGGGCGCGGCCAGGGTGCTCGCGGGCCTGCGGGAGAACATGCATGGCAGCGTAAAGCTGCTGTTCCAGCCGGCCGAGGAGAGCACGGGCGGCGCGGAGCGCATGGTGAAGGCGGGCGCGATGGAGAACCCTCACGTGGACTGTGTGTATGGCCTGCACGTGATGCCGCGGCTGCCGCTGGGCGTCGTCGAGACGCGCGCGGGCACGCTCAACGCCTCCACCGACCGGATAGAGATCACGGTGCGCGGCGTGTCGGGACACGGCGCGTATCCGGAAAGCGGCGCGGACGCCATCGTGTGCGCGGCGCAGATGATCACGGCGCTGCAGACGCTGGTGTCGCGCAACCTGTCGCCGCTGTCAAGCGCGGTGCTGAGCTTTGGCCAGATCGGGGGCGGCAGGGCGCCGAACATCATCTGCGACAGCGTGACGCTGGTGGGCACGCTCAGAACGGCCAGCGCCGACATCCGCGCCATGATGAAAAGGCGCATCGGCGAGGTGGCGCAGGGCACGGCGCAGGCCATGGGCTGCGCGGCGGAGGTCGCGATTCAGCCGGGCTACAACGCGCTGGTGAACGATCCGGACGAGGCGGCGCGCATCCGCCGCGTCGGCGCGCGGCTGTTCGGCGAGGCAAACATGCTCGAGAAGGCCGAGCCCAGCATGGGGGCGGAGGATTTCTCCTTCTTCAGCGACGCCGCGCCCGGCGCGTTTTTCCACATCGGCTGCGTGAGGGCGGAGGACATGCCCGCGCCCGCGCTCCATTCCGAACGGTTCCACATGGACGAGCGCTGTCTCGACGTGGGCATGGCGATGCATGTGGCGCTGGCGCTTGACGTGATGGACGGCTGGAAGGCGGAAGGTCATGGAGAATGAGAACGGAGGTTCGCATATGAACAGGTTTTTTCTTTCGGCGGATATCGAGGGGACGTGCGGCATCGTCTGCTGGGACGAGACCGAGGCGGGCGAGCGGCGGTATGAGTACTTCGCGCGGCAGATGAGCCGCGAGGTGGCCGCGGCGTGCGAGGGGCTGATCGCTGCGGGAGCGGAGGACATTCTCGTGCGGGACGCGCATGATTCGGCGCGCAACATCAATCCCGAACTGCTGCCCGAGCGGGCGCGCATTTTCCGCAACTGGGAGCGGCATCCGTTCAGCATGATGAGCGGCATCGATTCGAGCTTTGCCGGCGTGGTCTTCACCGGCTATCACTCGGCGGCGGGCATGGACACCAATCCGCTTTCGCACACCATGGACACGAAGAACGTGTATGTGAAGCTCAACGGGGAAATCTGTCCGGAGCTGATGATCAACTGCCTCACGGCCAGCTATGTGGGCGTGCCGGTGGTGGCGGTGACGGGCGACCGGGGGCTGTGCGAGTGGATGTCGGCCGCGCTGCCGGGCGTCGCCACGGTGCCGGTCATCGAGGGCGTGGGCGCCGGCTCGGTGTCCATCCATCCGAACCTGGCCGTGAAGCGCATTCGCGAGGCGGTTGAAGCGGCGGCAAAGGCCGATTTTTCGGGGAATCTCTTTCCGATGCCGGCGCATTTCGAGCTCGAGGTGCGCTGGCGCGAGCACAGCCGGGCGCGCGGCGCCGCGTTCTATCCCGGCTGCCGGCAGACCGGGCCGTATACGGCGGCGTATGAATCCGACGACTGGATGGATGTGCTGAAATTCATCCACTGGGTGCTGTGAGGCGGACAGACGGCGGGGGACGCTCAGGCCCTGGCGCGTTTGGGCAGCTGTACCGTTAAATATCCTCTGTACATATTGACGAACAGCAACTTTTCCTGTAAAATTGCGTCAGATAAGTATATCATTCCTGTTTCAGTGCATCGGGGAGGTTATGACGATGAAACATGCAAAGAGACTGCTCGTGCTGGCACTGGCGCTGATGCTGTGCCTGACGGCGCTTGCTCTGCCCACGGCCTCGGCGGAAAGCGGCATCAAGGCCAGATTCGGCGCTTTCGCGGCGGAGGCGGGTGAAAAGCTGTTTATGATTCTGCCCGGCAGCGGCGTTTCCTCGCTGTATTCCATGCCGGCCCAGGGCGGCGTTCTGACGCTGATCGAAACCGCGCCGCAGATCAACGACCTGGTGGCCGATCTGAGCGGCAATATCTATTATCTGCGCTATACGGGCAGCACCTTCCAGGCGATCATGCGCCTGGCGGACGGCACCCGGGCCATCGTGGCTGAGTTTGCCGCGGGCGAGATCGCCCATTCGCTCAGCCTGTACAACGGCAAGCTCTACTGCCTGGTTAACGGCCGTCTGATGGAGATCGACCTGAATCTGCGCACCACCCGGCAGGTGTCCGAGCGCTCAATGACCACCTATACCATCGCCGACGGCATCGTGTACTATGAATCGGTGGACGACGTGGCGACCTACGAGATGTCCTCCGCGCTGAACGCGGGCGCCAGCGTGACCGGGCAGAGCGGCCGGCTGTACGGCATGATGCTCGACGGCAGCAACGACATGAGGCAGTACGATCAGGGCGTCTCCGCGCTGTATGCGTATGGTGACTACATTTATTTCCACAACCTGAACGACAGCTACCGCGTCACCTCCGACACGCAGGAGTGGCTGGACGGCTGCCTGTATCGCCTCAACGTGAACACCAACCAGTCCATCAAGGTGCTCAGCGAGTACGACTGGAACTACCGGCCGACCGATTACGGCCTGGTGATTTACCGCGAAAAGGCCCTGCTGCTCTCCGACCTGAGCGGCGAAAACGAAGCGGTGATCTACGAGCCCGATCCGTACAACTACATGGCGCTGCTGGACAATTCCATCATCATCTATGAATATAATCTCGAAACGCCCAAGCTGACCCGCGTTTCCCTGAGCGACGCCCAGAGCACGCTGCTGTGGCAGGGCCCGTTCGTCAAGGACGGCAACGAGGGCGAAATCATCACCCCCGCGACGACCATGCCCACCACGGGCGGCCAGACGACGGAAAACACCACGCCTGAAACCACGACCGGCACGACGACGACCGGCACGACGGCCGGGACCACCGTCGCCCCGACCGCCGTGCCCGGCTATACCGCCGCGGGCAGCATGACCATCGGCGCGAGCGGCGACGAGGTGACCAAGCTGCAGAACCGCCTGATCGCGCTGGGCTATCTGACCGGCAGGGCGGACGGCATCTACGGCCAGAAGACGGCCAACGCCGTGAAAGCCTTCCAGCGCAACGCCGGCCTGACGGTGGACGGCATCGCCGGCAACGCGACCATCAACGCCATCAACAAGGACAGCGCGCCGCGCGCCTCTTCCGGCGGCACCGACGGCAGCTATATCTTCCCGGCCTCCAGCACGACCAAGCTCACGCGCGACAACGTGCTGGCCATCGACAAGAGCCTGTGGCCGTATGCCCGCAATGAGATCTACGCGCGCCACGGCTATGTGTTCGACACGAAGAAATACGCCGATTACTTCGCCACCAAGAGCTGGTACAAGCCCGGCGGCTTCAAGACCAGCGACCTCAATTCCGTCGAGTGGTACAACATGGAGCTGATCGCCGGCCTGGAGAAGGAATTCGCCAGCTCCACGCCCAGCAAGCCCTCCGCCACCACGGCGCCCACCGCCGCGCCCTCCGGCAGCTCGACGCTGCCCGCCGCGGCGCAGGCCATCGGCGCGGATCAGTACATCTTCCCGAATTCGAGCACCACGAAGCTGACCAAGTCGGATATCAGGGCCATCGACAAGAGCCTGTGGCCGTATGCCCGCAATGAGATCTACGCGCGCCACGGCTATTCGTTCACCAAGGAGACCTTCAAGACCTACTTCTCCTCGAAGACTTGGTACAAGGCCGGCGGCTTCAGCACGAAGGACCTGAACGACGTCGAGTGGTATAACATGAACCTGATTTCCTGGATGGAGCAGAACGAGAAGTAAACGGTTTCAACGACCGGCGAGGGCCATCCCGCTATACGGGACGGCCCTCGCTTTCATGGGGGAGGTTCGCTGTTCATGGATACTGCGCTCAAGGCGGCCTTTCTTCGGGCCGTGCATCAGCGCCCTGTGATTGCGGCGGCCAGGACGCCGGAGGATGTGCGGGAGGCGGCCGACAGCCGCGTGGCGGCGGTATTTCTGCTGGGCGGCTCGATCCTGACCCTGCCCGGCATGGCCGAAACGCTGCGCGGGGCGGGAAAGTATGTCTTTATTCACCTTGACCTGTGCGAAGGGCTGGGCCGGGACGCGGCGGCGGTGGAATGGTGCGCGCGGACGCTTCGTCCGGACGGGCTGATTTCCACGCGCTCCCAGCTGCTCAAAAAGGCGGCGGAGCTGGATATGCTGACCATTCACCGGCTGTTCCTGGTGGATTCGAGCTCGCTGAGCGGCGGCGTCCGGCACCTGACGGCGGATCCGCCGGATCTGATCGAGGTGCTGCCGGGCCTGGTGCCCAAGGCGATCACTTACCTTCGGCAGACGCTGGACCTGCCGGTGATCGCCGGCGGCATGGTGACCGAGGAGAGGGACGTGGAGCAGGCGCTCACGGCCGGCGCGCTGGCGGTGTCTTCGAGCGCGAGAACGCTGTGGCGAATGGGCATATAAACAAGCGGGAGAGCGTCGCGCTCTCCCGGTCGTTTTGTCGTGCGATCTTTCGAAGAAACGCCCGCTTTGGAACAGCCCCTTCAGTTTTCCACCCTTTCTTCCAGCATCTTCTGCAGCTTTCGCTTGATGCGCTGCAGCGCGTTGTCGACGGATTTCACATGCCGTCCCAGCTCGTCGGAGATGTCCTGATAGCTCTTGCCGTCGAGATATCTGAGCAGCACCTGCTTTTCAAAGGGCGAGAGCATGTCGCCGATGCGGCCCTCGATGAGGGAGATGTCCTCGCGTGAGATGAGCATCTCCTCGGGGTTGGCCGCCATTTCTTCGCTGATGATGTCCATCAGCGTGCGGTCGGTTTCATCGTCGAAGATGGGCTTGTTGAGCGACACGTAGGAATTGAGGGGGATGTGCTTCTGTCGCGTGGCGGTCTTGATGGCGGTGATGATCTGGCGGGTGATGCACAGCTCCGCGAAGGCGCGGAAGGACGACAGCCGGTCGCTGCGGTAATCGCGAATGGCCTTGTACAGGCCGATCATGCCTTCCTGCACGATGTCCTCGTGATCCGCGCCGATCAGGAAATAGCTGCGCGCCCTCGAACGCACAAAGTTTTTGTACTTGTTGAGCAGGTATTCGAGCGCGGAGCCGTCCGCGGCCTGCGCCAGCACAACGATGTCCTCGTCGGTCATATCGCGGAACCGTTCGTTTGCATCCATTATTTTTCTCCCCGCCGTAGTTTTTCCAGCCGCGCCCGAACATCGTCCGGCATGTGCTCCATGATGGTGCTGCGCCCGGACGAGCGGCTGAGAGGATGGGCGTACTGAGCGCCGCTCTGCCTGGCCTGCTGCATCTCGTAGATCAGCTCGCGTGAGCTGATGCGCACGGCGCCGCGGCCGAACACCACGGTCTGCTCTGTGCTGTCCGAGGTGGCCACGCGCAGCTCCAGCCGGCCCAGCTCAACCTGGCGTGCGTGCTCGTCGCACAGCCGCTCGATGTAGTGGTCTGCCGTTTCGCCCTTCTGCGTGAACACGACGGTCAGCGGGCCGCTCCGGTCCACTGAGCGCTCCAGCCGCTCGGACTGCCACGCGTCGAACACCAGCACAATCTGCTGTCCGGAATAGCCCGCGTAGTCGTGCAGGCGGTGGATGAGCGCGTCGCGGGCGTCGGCCAGGGGCCTGCCCTTCGAGAGCTCCGGCCACGCGCCGAGCACGTTGTAGCCGTCCACGACCAGCAGCCTTGACTTGCCGGCCATGATCAGCCCCTGCGCGCGTTCATGACGGCGTACATCATGACGCCCGCCGCCACGGAGGCGTTGAGCGAGTCGATGTGCCCCGCCATGGGCAGGCTCAGCCGGAGGTCGCATTTCCTGAGCGTCAGCTCGGCGATGCCCTCGCCTTCCGCGCCGATGACCAGGGCCATCGGGCCGGTCAGATCGGCCTTCAGGGCGTCCTCGCCGTCCATCGTCGCGCCGACAACCCAGAGCCCGCGCTCCTTCAGCGTCTCCAGCGTGCGGTTGATGTTGGTCACGCGCACCACGTTCATGTATTCGCACGCCCCCGCGGACGCCTTGACGGCGGCCGGCGTCAGGCCGACGCTGCGCCGTTCGGGGATGATGACGCCGTGGGCGCCGGCGCACTCCGCCGTGCGGATGATCGCGCCGAGATTGTGCGGGTCGGTGATGCCGTCCAGCACGATGACAAACGGCTCCTCGCCGCGCTCGGCGGCGGCGGCGAAGACGTCGTCCAGCTCGGCGTACGACGCGGCGGACACAAAGGCGATCATGCCCTGATGCCCCTTGTAGAGTGCGTCCAGCCGGGCGCGGTCGACCTCCTGCACCACGATGCCCGCTTCCCGGGCCTTCGCCACGATCTCCCGGGCCGAGCCGGACAGGTCGCCGCGCGCAACCATCAGCTTCTCGATGTCGCGGCCCGCCTTGATGGCCTCGCGGATGGGGTTGCGTCCGGCCAGCATGTTTTCGGGTTCGGCGTCCGGCGCGGCGGCGGGCGCGTTCATCAGCCGGGTCAGCGGATCGGTTTCCGGGCGGCCGAAGGGCGCGTCGTATGTCGCGTGCGGCGGGCGGGTCGGACGGATGGGTTCGCGCTTTTCAGGGATATTGCGCTCATAATTGCGCCTGTACTCATCGTTTTTAGGGAAACGATCTCTTGAATACCCGTCGCTGCGGTTTGATTTAGGGAATTCGCCTCTTGCGCCGCTGTCGGGGAACCGGCGCGCGCCGCGGCGGTCGGTCGATTCGCCGACGCGCTTTGGACCGCGGTCATAGCCGGTGCGGCGGTCGGCGCGCGCCTCGCCGCGATTGGCCTCGTAGCCGCCCCGACGATCGGAATTTGCGCGGCCGAAGCGGTCGTCGCGGCGCGCAGCGCGGCCCTGACGGCCGCTGCCCTTGTCGAATTTATCGTATGCCATTGATGATTCCTCCATGGAGATCGCCGCTCAGCGGCGTCGGTTCAATCTGTCTGACGGTGAAGCGCCTGCGCGTGTTCCCTGACCTCGGCTGTTTTGCCGCAGCACTTTTTCCCCTCGGGGCACGGGCCGCGCAGACAGCCGGGGCCGGCGTTCTCGAACAGCGCGGGCGCGGCCTTCCAGGCCAGCTCGAGCATCTGCCAGGCCACCGCGCGGATTTCCCACTGGGCGCGTTCGCAGCAGCGCAGGCTGAGGAAGTGCTGCAGCTCCCGGGCGTTCATGGTCACGAGCATGCGCGTGGCCGAGGCGTTGGGCAGCACGAAGCGCGCGTCTTCGTTGCTCTTCTCGCCGGCGCCGAGCTTTTTGCGCCAGGTCTGATACCATGCGTTGATCTGCTCCATCTGGCGGCGGTATTCGGCGGCGTCCTCCTTGCCGAGCGCGGCGATGGCGGGCGGCATGACGTAATCGAAGCCGTTCTCGTCGTCGCCCAGCGCCACGTAGCGCTGGGACTGCACGGAAAAGCTGGCGATGCGGTGCCGCGTGATCTGCGCGAGCAGGCTGCGCGAGACCCCCTCGATGCCGAACGTGAACGAGGCGTGCTCGATGGGGGAGAGATGGCCCATATCCATGAGCCTGTTCAGATATTTCGTCTGGTCCTTCTGCGCAATGCCCTCGCTCAGGTCCTCCAGGTCGGAGGCGGAGTAGCACAGCTTTCCCGCCAGCGCGACGAGCTCTTCCGGCGCGGGGGTGCAGCGGATCAGCATGACCTTCGGTTGTACTTGCGGCACGGGCCTGTCCTCCTTGGTTTTCCCGCCCGCTGCGCCCGCAAAGAGGCGAAGCGGCGCGGGTCTATTCGTCTTCCGGCAGCGCGGCGTTCATCAGCTCGTCCATGCGTTCCCGGCGGCCTGTGAGATACAGCCAGCCGATGAGCGCCTCCAGCGCGGTGGCGCGGTGGTAGTCGGCGGGATCGGCGTTTTTCGGCGGCGTCTGCTTTGCGTTGCGCGCGCGGCGCGCCACGGCGCTCTCCTCCTCGGTGAGCCGGTTCTCGATGCGCGCGAGCGCCTCGCTCTGCGCCTTCGCGCACACCCGCCTGATCGCCATGCGGTGCAGATCCTTCATGCGTCCGCCCCTCTTCACAAGGCGTGTGCGCACCATCAGATCCCACAGCGTGTCGCCCAGGTAGGCCAGCTCAAGCGAGCCTGGCTGATGGGCGGATGCGTTTCTGTCCATCATCCGTTGATCAGGGCGCGCAGGCGCTCATAGGCGGCGTCCCAGGCGGCCGGGTCGCCCTCGGGCCGGTACTCGTCGTTTTCAAACGACGCCGAAACCACCTGCCGCAGCGCGGGAATGGAGCTGATCTCACCCAGAGCCATGGCCTGAACGAGCAGGTTGCCGATGGCCGTCCCCTCGCTCGGGCCGGCGATGACCGGCCGATTGATGGCGCTTGCGGTCATGCGGTTGAGCATCAGGTTCTTGCTGCCGCCGCCCACGATGTGCAGCACGTCGATTTTCCTGTGCAGCAGATCCTCTTCGAGCCGCTCGATGGCCCAGCGGTATTTCAGGGCCAGCGATTCGTAGATCACGCGGGAGATTTCGCCGCGGCCCTCGGGCACGGGCAGGTTCTTTTCGCGGCAGTACTGCTGGATACGCGCGGGCATGTCGCCGGGAGCGAGGAAGCGCGGGTCGTCCACGTCGATGACGGCCTTGAAGGCGGGCGCCTGCTCGGCCAGCCTGACCAGGCCGGCGAAGTCGACGGCGTCGGCGCGCCGGTCCCACTCGCGCTTGCATTCCTGGATGATCCACAGGCCCATGATGTTCTTGAGCAGCCGCGTGGTGCCGTTGACGCCGCCCTCGTTGGTGTAATTGGCCTTCATGACCTCGACGGTGGACAGCGGCTCGGTGATCTCCGCGCCCAGCAGTGACCAGGTGCCGGAGCTGATGTAGGCGAAGCTGGAGCCCTCGCGCGCGGGGACGGCCGCCACGGCGGACGCGGTGTCGTGCGAGCCGACGGCGATCACGGGAACCTGCTCCATGCCGAGCTCGTCCGCGATGTCCTTCAGCAGCAGACCGCGGACGGTGCCGGCGGGCTGGAGAGGTGTGAATATCCGCTTCGGGAGGCCGAACTTTTCGATGAGCCCCCAGGCCCAGTCGCGCGTGTGCGGGTCGATGAGCTGGCTGGTGGACGCGATGGTGTATTCGGTCGCCCTCTCGCCGGTGAGGAAATAGGCCAGCAGGTCGGGGGTGAACAGCAGGGTGTCGGCGATTTCCAGGGCGGGGTCGTTTTCCTTCTTCATCGCCAGCAGCTGATAGAGCGTGTTGAACTGCATGAAGGCCAGGCCGGTCTCCCGGAAGATCTCCTCCTTCGGAACGGTTTTGAAGGCTTCCTCCATCATGTCGTCCGTGCGGGCGTCGCGATAGTGCACCGGAATGCCCAGCAGATGGCCGTTTCTGTCCAGCAGGCCGAAGTCGACGCCCCATGTGTCGATGCCGATGCCGTCCAGGCGGATGCCCGCCCTGACCGCCTTCAGCAGCGCCGCTTTCATTTCAAAGAACAGGCGCTGCACATCCCAGACAAAGCGGCCGTTCAGCATGACCGGGTCGTTGGAAAAGCGGTGCAGCTCCTCAAGCTCAAGCGTGCGCCCGTCGTAGGTGCCCAGCATGGCGCGGCCGCTCGAAGCGCCGAAATCAAAGCCCAGCAGGTGAAGCGTTTTCATTTCGCGTTCCTCCTCAATGTCATCGACGGATGATCCTCATGTTCGCTGGCATCTATTATAACAGAAAGCGCCTTTTCCTGCAAGCGGATAATCGCGCGCGGCCTGTGGATAACCGGGCTTTTGCGAACGCCTGTTTCGTGGAAAATGTGGAAAAACAGGGTAGTTATCCACAGGGTTTTACACATCTAACCACGGAAAATCTGCCAAACACATTTTCGGTTAAACACAATCATAGCGTCAAGTTCGCAATGAAATAGATTTGTAATAATTTGAGCAAAATAGTCAAATTATGGTGCTTTAGCAATAAAAATTATCCACATTGCTGTGGAAAAATCGGCCTGAAACAGACCAGGTTTTCCACATTGTCCACAAAATCCTGTTGATAACCTGCGCGCAAGCCGTGCACAGCCGGCTGAATATATGGCGAAAATATTGGCGCGACGCGGAAAAACAACGATTACAGACCAAAGTCTGTCACCTTGTAACCGTCGTTTTTTGCACAACACAGCGCGTTGTGGATAACTTGTGAAAAATTGTGAATAACCCTTTCCCACGACGGTTTGCAGGGGGTTCGGCGCGCGGTCGGCCTGCGCCTTTCACGGGGCCGTCAAAAGGCCCCGCGCCGCGCCGCAGGGCGACACCGCCGGCATCCGTGATCCTGCTCCGTCCCTTTTTCGGATCGACGGCCTGGCCTCAGCCGGGGGAACCATCCGTTCGTCACCCGCCGCGCCGGACGGGTGCGCGCAGGGCCCTGCAGGATCGGAAGAACGTCATGTTCGCTCTATGTTTGCAGGATTTCCTTCAAAATTAACGGTTGCTTCGGGCCGGATTTAACATATATAGCGGAAGTTTGATGTAGAATAGGCGGTGATCGCAGAGAAAGCGAGCTTTCAGGCGGCGATGATGAAAGATTTCCTGCAAAAAGACATGGAGGGGCATACACATGAGAGAGGAACATGATTCCATCGGCAGCGTGAGCCTGCCGGACGGCGCTTACTATGGCGTGCAGTCGCTGCGCGCCCGCAACAACTTCCCCATGACGGGCCGGCTGATGCACCCGTACATGGTGGAGGGCCTGACGGTCATCAAAAAGGCGGCGGCCATTGCCAATCAGCGGGCGGGGGCGCTGAAGCCGGCCGTGGCGTCGGCGATCATCCGGGCCTGCGACGAGATCCTGAACGGCAAGCTGCGGGATCAGTTCATCGTGGATCCCATACAGGGCGGGGCGGGCACATCCGCCAACATGAACGCCAACGAGGTCATCGCCAACCGGGCCTGCGAGATTCTGGGCGGCCAGAAGGGAGACGGCACCGTCCATCCCAACGACCACGTGAACATGGCCCAGTCCACCAACGACGTGTTCCCCTCCGCGGGCAAGCTGGCCGCCCTGCGGCTGACCGAGGCGCTGCTGGCCTCCCTGGACCGGCTCGTCGCCGCCTTCGAGCGCAAGGCCGCGGAGAACGCCCGGGTGCTCAAGCTGGGGCGGACCCAGCTGCAGGACGCCGTGCCCATGTATCTCGGGCAGGAGTTCAAGGCCCACGCGGACGCCCTGCGGCGCTGCGCCAACCGCATTCTGCGCAGCCGCAACGAGCTGTTCGAGCTGAACCTGGGAGCCACCGCCATTGGGACCTGCATCAATGCCAGCGACGGCTATCTGGACTGCGTGGTGGACATCCTCGCAGACCTGATCGGCCAGCCCGTGAAGATGGCGGACGATCTGATCGACGCCACCCAGAATGCGGACAGCTTCGCCGCCATTTCCTCCGCGGTGAAGAACTGCGCGCTGGTGATGTCCAAGATCGCCAACGACATGCGCCTGCTCTCCAGCGGCCCCTGCGGCGGCATCGAGGAGCTGCAGCTGCCCGCCCGGCAGCCCGGCTCCTCCATCATGCCCGGCAAGATCAATCCGGTCATTCCCGAGGTGGTCACCCAGGCGGCCTTCCGCGTGGCGGGCAACGACGTCACCATCTCCATGGCGGTTGAGGCGGGGCAGCTGGAGCTGAACGCCTTCGAACCGGTGATCTTCTACTGCCTGTTCGAGTCGCTGGAGGTGCTGACCCATGCGGCGGATACCTTCCGGGAGCGCTGCATCGACGGCATCGTGGCGGACGAGGCGCACTGTCGCGACATGCTGATGAAATCCACCGTCATCGCCACGGCGCTGTGCCCGGAAATCGGCTACGAAAACGCCACGGCCATCGTGAAGAAGGCCCAGGAGCAGCACAGGACCGTGGAGGACGTGGCGCTGGAGGAAATGGCCATCCCGCGGGAGACGCTGGAGGTCATCGTCAGCCGGTGCCTGGAGGCCAGGCGGTGAGGACGGCCTGCTCCTGAGGCCGGGATCGGCTCGTTTATGCCCGTGTATTGGTGGTTGGCGGGCTGTACGAAGCGCAATGAGTCCGACGGCACATGCAGAGCAAACCCTTTCCCCCCCGCCCCCGTCCCCGCCCGTCGCGGGGACGGGGGATTTTTGGTCTGGGCGGAGCCCAGACCCGGCAAGGGGCCGCGGCCCCTTGAACCCCAGGGCCATGCCGCGGCATTTCGTTTCGCTGCGGCCGGGTACAGGGCGGGGCCCTGCTCAGCGCGGGCGAAGTCCGCAACAACTTTCCTCCTTCTCCGCGAAGAGCGGAGAAGGGGTGCGCTACGGACAGAGACAGCCCTGGCTGCGGCAGGACGGCGTTGACAAAACCGGAGCCGCATGCTATGCTGATGGGGTCCGAAGGGCGCGCGGCGCGGAGACGGGCCGCGCGCCTTCCGGTAAAAAGCGAAGATTCCCCGCGGGAAGGCGGAGGAATGGCGGCGTCCCGATTCACAGCCGCAGCCCTGCGACGGCCCGTGGAGAGTCAGGCGAAATCAACGAGAAAGCAGGAGGGGAAATGGCGTATGACAGAGGAAGCGATGCGCCGCGCACAGGAGGCGTTTGACATCGAGGCGGAAGAAGTGCGCCGCGCAAAGAAGGTCATGGACATGGAGGCGTTTGCCCGCGCCGTGGAGGCGCTCAGGAAGGCGCCGCGCATAGCGGCGAGCGGCTGCGGCCATTCGGGCATCGCATGCCGGCATTTCGCGCACCTGATGTGCTGCATCGAGCGGCCGGCGCGGTTTATTTCGCCCGCCGAGGCGGTGCACGGCGCAACCGGCTATCTCCAGCCGGGCGACGTCATCGTGCTGGTGTCCCGCGGCGGCAAGACGGCGGAGCTGCTGCCCATTGCGCAGATCAGCCGGAAGAAGGGCGCGACCGTCATCGCGCTGACCGAAGCGCTGGATTCGCCGCTGGCCGGGCTGTCCGACATCGTGCTGCCGATGAAGGTGGAGCATGAGACCGACCGGTATAACAGCCAGGGCACCTCCAGCTTCACGGCGACGAACGTCATTTTCGACGCGCTGCAGGCCGCGCTCATTGAGGAAACCGGCTATCAGAACGAGCAGTTCGCGCTGATTCATCCCGGCGGAGCGGTCGGCGAGCGGCTCAACGCGCACTGAGCCGCCGGCGTCATGGCGGAGGCGGGGGAAAGGGCGCGCATCGCCGCGGATCCCGCCGCCGCGCCTCGCCCGCAGCCGTTCTCATAGCGCCAGATTCCATCTGGATGGGCGTCGCGGCGGCGCCTTTTCCGCCCTGGCTGCGCTGCGCTTCGGTCGACGACGTTTCTGGCGTCGCCTCCCTCCGCTCAGCCCTGCCGGCACGAAAAGGATTTGCCGCTTTGTCCGCCTTTTTGAGGGAATCTGGCATAAGCAGGCGACATTGCCCTGTAGGGAAGAGGGGCCGTTTCCCCCTTTTCCCATCAGGGCATTTTCAGCTCAGTCGGCCCGGGCGGCGGCGCTCCGCGGGGGACGGGCATGCTGCGGGAGGTATGACGGCATGGTTTTTCCGCTGGAACCGAACCGGCCGCTGAATAGCCGATCGCCGCGCAGGACGACAGGGACGGACTCGCGAACCTGTTCGCGGGCCGGAAGGAAAAGCCGTGCAGGACATTCGCAGGATAGCGCCGGCCGCGTCATGAATTGGGGTGCGCGCGCCGGGCCGACGCCGAGAGGGCCTTCAGGGTTTCCGGCCAGAAGGCGATGAGATCCTCGGCGGTCATGGCGGTTTCGGTGAGGTGCGCCGCGGCGGTTTCGCCGGCGAGGCCATGAAGCTGGCTGCCCGCCCACGCGGCGGTTTCCGGCGCGACGCCCTGCGCCAGCAGGCCGCCGATCATGCCGGAGAGCACGTCGCCGCTCCCGCCGACGGCCATGCCGCCGCAGCCGGACGCGCTCACGTGGAGGGCTTCGCCGCAGATGACGCTCGAGGCGCCCTTGAGCAGCACAGTGGCGCCGGTGTCCGCGCGCAGGCGCTGCGCCGCGGCAATCTGATCCTCGCCCGGCGGGCCGATGAGCCGGGCGGCCTCGCCCGGATGCGGCGTGAGCACGTGGCGCGGCGCCAGCAGCGGCCGCAGCGCGTCGTTTCGCGCGATGACGTTCAGCGCGTCGGCGTCCACCACGGCGGGCAGGCCGGCTTCGAGCACCGCGCGCACGGCCTGCGGCGCGGCCGCCCCCAGCCCCGGGCCGACGACGGCGGCGCTCTTGCCGGCCAGCGTCCGCGCAATCGGCGCGGCGGCGTCCGCGGACAGCGCGCCGTTTTCCTCGGGCAGGGGCAGGCACATTGCGCCCGGCGCCAGCAACTGCAGCGTCGGCACGATCGAGCGCGGCGCGGCCAGCGTCACGAGGCCGACGCCCATGCGCAGCGCGGCCCTCGCGGCATACATCGCCGCGCCGCACATGCCGAACGAGCCCGCGACGATCAGCAGATGGCCGCAGCTGCCCTTGTGGATGTTGCGCTTCCGCGCGGGAAGGGCGCGCAGCGCGTCCTCCGGCTGCACGAGCCGCGCCGCGCCTTCCGGCAGGGGACGCGCCGACAGCCCGATGGGGCGGACATCCACCTCGCCGCACAGGTCGAGGCCGTCAGAGAGCACATGACCCCGCTTGGGATATTCGAAGGTCACGGTGACGTCCGCCTCGACGCATGCGCCGCCCGCGCGGCCGGTCAGCAGGTTCAGCCCGGAGGGCGCGTCCACGGCAAGGGTTCTGCTGCCCGCGCGGCGGTCGGCGTTGATGCGCGCGACGGCTCCGGCATACGCGCCGGAAACGGGCCGGTTCAGGCCGATGCCGAACAGCGCGTCCACCCAGACGTCGGGGCGCGGCACGTCGCCGCCGGCGACGGGCAGTCCGGCCGCCTCGGCGCGGCGGGCGCAGAGCAGCGCGTCGCCCTGAAGCCGCTCGACGGGACAGAGCGCGAGGATGACGACGCGGGCGCCCCGCTGCGCGGCCAGACTGGCGAACGCCCAGCCGTCGCCGCCGTTGTTGCCCGCGCCGCAGGCCACGGCCACGCGCCGGCCGGAGAGCGCGCCGAAGTGCGCTTCAAACGAGGCGATGAGCTCGCGGGCGGCGCGTTCCATGAGCGGGAGAGAGGGCGCGCCGGCGGCGAAGAAGCCCTTTTCGAGCGCGTACATTTGATCGGGCGAGAGAAGCGGCAGCATGGGCGATGCCTCCTTGCGTGATGATGGCGGAGGGGAGTGGGATGATGGCGTTTGACCTGAAGAGCGCGCGCCACTGGGCCGAGGAGCTGCTTCGGCAGGCGATCGGACCGGGCGCGCGGGTGATTGACGGGACGATGGGCAACGGCCATGACACGCTGTGGCTGGCCGAGCTGGTCGGCGAGACGGGACGCGTGTATGCCTTCGACATACAGCGCGAGGCGGTTGAGCGCACGCGCGCGCGGCTGGCCGAGGCGGGCCTGCTGGAGCGGGTGGCGCTGTTCCATGCCGGGCACGAGCGCCTGGGCGAGCTCGTCGCCGAACCGGCGGACGCGGCGGTGTTCAATCTGGGCTGGCTGCCCGGCTCGGACAAGGCGCTGCGCACGCGCGTCGACACCACGCTGGCGGCGGTGAACGCCGCGCTGGACAAATTGAAGGAGGGCGGGCTTATGACCGTCTGCGCCTATCCGGGACACGAGGAAGGGCGCGTCGAGCGGGACGCGCTCCTCGCGTGGGCGAAAGCGCTGCCCCCGACGGCGTACGACGCGATGATCCGGGCGTATCTCAACCAGGCGAACGACCCGCCGGTGCTGTTCGCGGTGAAGAAGAACCTGCGCCGCCGGAAGGACGGGTCGTCCGAGGCGTTCAGGGAGCGTCTGTGAGCTCTCCCTCCAGCACCGCCGCGGCGGTGGCGAAGCCGCCCGCGTGGGCGATGGAGACGTGCAGGCGCTTTCCGCCCATGGCGGTCATGCGCGCCAGCGCGCCGCCCGCCAGCCGGGCGACGGGCCGGCCGAGCGCGTCCGGCTCGATGGAAATGTCGCTCATGGAGAACCCGCGAAATCCCGTGCCGAGCGCCTTGGATACCGCTTCCTTGGCGGCAAAGTAGCCCGCGGCGGTCTGGGCGCCCTTCCGCGCGATGGCGGCCTGCTCCGCTTCGGTATAGACGCGCGCGAGGAAATGCGGCCGCGCGATGGCGCGCTCGATGCGGCCGATGTCGATGAGATCGGTGCCGAGACCGAGAATCATGCCGTCGCCCCCTTACGCATAGCCCATCACGCCGCGCACGGAGACATCGCCCGCGCGGACGGCCTCCTCGGCGCCGTCGTCGCGGCGGACGAGAAGCGCTCCGTCCCCGGTGAGGCGCAGCGCCGTGCCCTCGAAGGTTTCCCTGAGGCCGATGACCTGCACGCGGCTGCCAAGGGTCACGCACCACGTCTCATAGGCCGGCAGGATGGCCTGCGGGCCGCCGGCCGCCCACAGGTCGTAGAAGCGCTCGAACGCCTCGAGAAACCGCGCGACGACCTCGGCGCGGTCAAGCGATTTGCCGGCCGCGTCGTTCAGGCAGCCCGCGTGGCGCAGGTCGTCCGCCTGCGGGTATCCCGCGATGTTCAGCCCCACGCCCGCCACGGCGAAGCGCACCAGATCCATGTCCGCGCTCATGTCGAGCAGCATGCCGCACAGCTTTTTCCCGCCGCACACGATGTCGTTCGGCCACTTGATGCGCGCGTCCGCGCCGAAAGAGCGGCAGGCGTCGCACACGGCCAGCGCCGTGACGAGCACGATGTCCGTGGCCTCGGCGGGCGGCAGGGCGTCGGGCCGCAGGAGCAGGCTCATCAGCGCCGCGTCGCCGGGGCGGCTCTGCCAGGAGCGGTTCATGCGGCCGCGGCCGGCCGTCTGCTCGTCGGCCACCACCAGCGTGCCGTGCGGGACCTGGGCGGCGTCGAGCGCGCCCAGCTCGCGCGCGGCCAGATTGGTCGAGCCGACGCGGTCGTAATAATCGATGCGCCGCCCGGCCCAGGCGGTATGCAGGTGCGCGCGGATGCAGGAGGGCCATACCGCGCCCGCGGGCGGCACGAGGCGATAGCCCCGCCGGTGCGCCGATTCGATCGTCCAGCCCGCGCGCCGCAGCGCCTCGACGGCCTTCCAGACCCCGGCGCGCGTGACACCCAGCTGTCCGCTGATCCACTCGCCGGACACATATTCCCGCTGCATCATCAGGGCGATGAGTTTCTGCTGATCCATGTCGATTCCTCCGAAGGGATGCGCTGCGTCTATTATATAGCAGATTCTGCCGCCGCGCCAGTCCGTCGGGCGGTTTTTCCGCGCGCGATTGTGAAAAAAGTAAGACATGTCTTGAAATATTTACGTAACATCCAGTATAATGGAAACGGGCGCGGTGCGTCCGGGGAACCGAAGCGGAGAAAAAGGCTTCTAACAAGAGGATTGCGTCGCGTGCGAAGGCGCGCGTTTCCGATTCTGAAAAGCGAAAAGGGTGGATTGGGTCTATGCAGGATATGAAGCAGATGGTGGAGAGCCTGAAGGCCAACATCGGCAAGGTGGTCGTGGGCAAGGAGGGCGTGGTGGAGCTGATGCTGTGCGCGGTGCTGTGCCAGGGGCATGTGCTGATCGAGGACGTGCCGGGCGTGGGCAAGACGACGCTGGTGTCGGCGCTGGCGCGCTCGCTGGACTGCTCGTTCAAGCGCATTCAGTTCACGCCGGACATTACCCCCAGCGATGTGACGGGCTTTTCGATGGTCAACATGAAGACGGGCGAGATGGAATTTCACCAGGGCGCGGTGATGAGCCAGATCGTGCTGGCCGACGAGATCAACCGCACCTCGCCCAAGACGCAGGCCAGCCTGCTGGAGGTGATGGAGGAGGGGCAGGTGACGGTGGACGGCGTGACCTATCTCATGCCGAAGCCGTTCATCGTGCTGGCGACGCAGAATCCGCTGGACTTCGTCGGCACCTATCCGCTGCCGGAGGCGCAGCTCGACCGGTTCTTCATGAAGATCGCCATCGGCTATCCGACGAGCGAGGAGGAGAGCGCCATACTGGAGCGCTTCTCGTCCGGCGCGCGGCCCATGGAGACGGTGCGCCCCATCTGCACGGCGCAGGACATCGTGACCATGCAGCAGATGGTGAGCCAGGTGTACTCCTCGAAGGAGGTGCGCGGCTATATCTCGCTGATCGCGCAGGCCTCGCGGCGGCATAACGCGCTGCAGCTGGGCGTGTCCACCCGGGGCGCGATTTTCCTGCTGCACGCCGCTCAGGCGCGCGCCATGCTGAGCGGGCGCGACTACGTGATCCCGGAAGACGTCCAGTTCATGGCCGCGCCGGTGCTGGCGCACCGCGTGCTGCTCAGCCCCGAGGCGCGCATGCGCAGCATGACCGCCGAGAAGGTGCTCTCGCAGGTGATCGGCTCCGTGAAGGTGCCGGTCAGGATGTCGTGAGCGGGCGCACGGCCGTCTTCCTGCTGGTCGCGGCGACGCTGCTGGTCATTGCCCTGTCGACCGGCACGGCGGTGTATTACCTGATGGCGGCGATGCTGGGCATGATGGCGCTGACGGGCTTTCTCAGCGCGCTCCTGACGCTTCTGACGCTGCGCATTGAGCTGGGCGCCCAGAAGAAGAGCGCGGTGCGCGGCGAGAGCGTGGCCGTGCGGCTGATGCTGAGGCGCCGGACGCTGCTGCCGGTGGGCATGATCGAGCTGGAGGTGTCCGCGCCGGACGAGGGGAAGGACATTGGCCGGATGATCGTGGGCGTCGCGCCGATCAAGGGCAGGGAGTACCGCTATACGATCCGCTGTGCGCACAGGGGCGTCTACGAGGTGGGCGTCTCCCGCGTGCGGGTGACGGATATATTCGGGCTGTTCTCCTTCGCGCGCCGCGTGAAGGAAAAGACAGCCCGCGTCGAGGTGACGCCGCGCGTGACGGCCGTGGAGCCGGTTGTGCTGCAGCCGGGCGACGCGGGGCCGCAGGGCCGCGTGCGAATGACGGAGGACCTGGCTTCGCCGTCCGGCGTGCGTATCTGGCAGGAGGGCGACAGCCTGAAGAAGGTGCACTGGAAGCTGACGGCGCGCCGCCGCGAGCTGATGGTGCGCACGTTTGAGGAATCGGCCCGGCCCGATTTCCTCATTCTGCTGGACTGCGCGCCCGTGAACGCCATGAAGTCGCACGTGCGCACGATCGAGGACGCGCTGTGCGAGACCGCCGTCGCCGCCGCGCTGGCCCAGATGGAGGCGGGCTATCCGGTGAGGATGCCGCTGAACACGGCCAGCCCCACGGAGCTGTCCGGCCAGACGCCGGGCGAGATCGCGCATTTCCTGAACGCGCTCACCTGGCTTCAGTTCGACAGCCCGTACTCCTTCGAGCAGGTGATCCAGCTGGAGCTGCGGCGCATGCTGCGCACCGGCGCGCTGATTCTCATCTCCACGCGCATGAACGCCTCGCTGGCGGAGCTGGCGCTGCGCGTTCAGCAGCTGGGCGTGGAGGTGCAGTATGTGCTGGTGACCGAGACGCTGCACAGGGACAACGAGGAAATGAAGCGCCGGCTGGAGCTGCTGGGCGTGCGCGTGAGACATGTGAACCCCTGGAACGAGGGGCAGAGCATCGTCGGACATGAGAAATGAGCGCCGCGTTCCGCGCCTGCGGAGCGGCCTTCGGGAAAAGCGCGGCGCGTCGGCCTGAGCGCCGGAAACGTCCGCGGCCGCATCGGGCGGCAAACTGCTGATTGTCATAAGAGGGTATCCGATGAATCTCCGATCCAGAATCAAGAGCATGAGCGGCTCGGCGCTGATCGCGTTCATGATGAGCTTTTCACTGACCTGCACGCTGCTGGGCGCGGTGACGCGGGACTATCCGTGGCCGATGGCGGCGCTGTGCTGCGCGGCGGTGGTCCTGGTGTGCGCCGTCGTCGCCCTGAACCGGGTGACGGCGATTGTCGGCGCCGCGGTTGCGGCGGTCGGCGTGATTTTCACGGTTGCGGGCGGCGCGGCCCTGATCACGGCGCGGCTCCATCCGTTCGAGGCCCTGACGCGCGCGGTCGAGGCGGTGGGCGCGCGCGCCGGCGGGCAGGCGGCCGACCTGCACGCCGAGGTCACGGTGCTGCTGGTGTTCCTGTCTGTGCTCTTCGGCGTTGTGTCGCTGCTCATGGTGCGGCTGAGCGGCGGCGTGTATCCGGCCGCGCTGCTCTTCGTGTTCGTCCTGCTGGGCAGCTGGTTTCTGAATCAGAGCGTGCAGCACATGCCGCTGATCCCCGGGCTGATCGCGCTGGCGGTGCTGTACGCCCGGGCGTTTCGCGAAAACGGGTCGATTCTGCGCGCGCTGCCCGCGGCGCTCATCGCGGCGCTGCTGGCCGTGTCGCTGACGCCCGCCTCCCCCGTGACCTGGCAGCCGCTGCAGGACGCGGCCGATAAGGTGCGCGAGATGTTCAACGACTATTTCCTGTTCAACGACCCGCGCATTGTGTATTCGGTCAGCACCGACGGCTATCAGCCGCGGGTGGACGCGCTGGGCGGCCCGGCCACGCCGCGCCGCGAAGACGTGATGACCGTGAAAACGGACGACTCGATGCTGCTGCGCGGCTCGGTGAGCCGGAGCTATACGGGACGCGCCTGGGTGGACGAGGCGGTGAACAGCCGCTATCTGTTCGGCGACCCCACGCGGCTGGGCCGGCGGAACGCGGCGTTCGACGTCGATCTGGTCGACCGCCTGAAGGGCCTGCTTCGCCCGGTGAAGGCGGAGGTGACGTTTGTGGGGGAAGGCACGTCGACGCTGTTCGTGCCGCACAGGCTGACCGCGCTGACCACGCGGCTCGACATGCCGGTATACTATAACGAGACCGGGGAGACGTTCATCACGCGCGGCGTGCAGCCCGGCGACAGCTATGCCTTCGAGGCCTGGCTGCCCGACGCGGACTGGACGGCGCTCTCGGCCGCGATCGACGCGGCGTCGGAGACGCGCGACGGAGACTGGGCCGCGGTCCAACAGGAATACATGACCCTGCCCGGCACGATCGAGGCCGACCTGTACTGGCTGCTGATGGACCTGATTGAGGACGCTCAGACGCCGGTGCAGAAGGCGCTGGCGATCAGGGATTACCTGTCCGGCAGCGGCTTCGCCTATTCGCTCGAAGGGCGATATCCCACGGACGGACGCGATTTTGTCTCTTGGTTTGTGCTGGAAGAGCGGAAGGGCTACTGTACGTACTACGCCTCGGCCATGGCGGTGATGGCGCGCCTGGCGGGCATTCCCAGCCGCTACGTGGAGGGCTATCGCGTGATGGCCGACGGGACGGGCGAGGTGCTGGTGACCGGCGCGGACGCGCACGCCTGGGCGGAGCTGTATTTCAACGGCGTCGGCTGGATGGCGTTTGACGTGACGCCGGGGCAGGGCGGGGAGCGCCCGGACAGGCCGGACAATTCCGGCGCGGGCGAACCCAGCGCGCCGCCCGGAGCGCCGTCGGCCACCCCGGAGCCGACCGCGGAGCCGGCGGCGACGCCTGAGCCCAGCGAAGCGCCGGATGCGGGCGCGCCTCCGTCCGCCGAACCGGGCGCGTCGGATGAGCCGGACGGCGAGCCGACGCCCGGGCCGGAGGACGGCTCTGACGAACCGGACGTGAGCGATGCGCCCGACGCGTCGCAGGAGAACGATTCCGGGGACGGCACGCCGCCCAGCTTCCCGCTGTGGCTTTTGCTGCTGCTCCTGCTGGCGCTGGCGGCTGCGGCGCTGGCGGGCCGGCGCTTCAGACGCAGCGGGCCGAAGTACCTGGCGGCGCATGAAAAGGACGGGCGCGTGCGGGTGATGATCTGGTATCGCGCGATCCTGTGCCTGCTGGCCCGGAGCGGCCTGACGCCGGAGGGCGGCGAGACGCCGGAGATGTTTGCCGGGCGCGTATCCGCGTCGGAGGGCGTCCCGGACGAGCTGGCGTCGCTGGCCCGGATGGTGGCGCAGATGCAGTATTCGCCGCGCGATCCGGACGAGCGGGCCGCGGCGCTGGGCGAGACGGTCTACGGCGCGCTGGTGCGGCGCATGGGCTTCCGGCAGCGCGTGAAATGGCATGCCGACCGCATGCTGCACGGCATCGGCGATTACAGACAGGTGCCGTAGCGGAACAACATCAAAGGCCCGGGCGACTGCCCGGGCCTTTGGGCTTCCCGCGGCCGGGGAGGCGCGTCCCCGCCGCGGTCACTCAAAGTCGATCGTCCAAACGGCCATGCGCACGCGATCCCAGGTATAGCTGACGTAGAGGCGGCGGCCTTCGGCGAGCACGCAGGGATACGAGAACTCGCCGGGACGGCTTTCCAGCGTCATGAGCGGCTGGAAGCTGTCGCCGTCGTCCCGCGAACAGAAAAGGCTGAGCGGCGAGCGCGCGCCCCAGTCGCCCGCCACGGGGTTCAGCGCCAGCACGATCAGTCCGTCGTCCATGCGCGCGAGGTCCAGTCCGCTGTTGTTGTTCGGCAGCGCGGTGAGGTAGGCCGGACACCATGTCTCGCCGTCGTCGGCCGAATCGCTGCGCAGCACGCGGCTTTCCGAGGAGCGCATGAGCATGTGGACATGCCCGTCGCCTGTCTGCCAGAGCGTGGGCTGAATGGCGCCGGCCTTCTGCGCGAAGCAGTAGGGCCGATCCATCACGGCGGGCGGCCTGTCGCCCAGCCGGAAGAGCGGCACCGGCGCCAGGCGTGAGAACGTCTCGCCGCCGTCGTCGCTGATGTCGACAAAGGGCCGCCACGTGCCCTCCTCAAGCGAGGCCGGGGCGAGAAGACGCCCGCTTCTGAGGCGCAGGCACTTGTTCCTCACGGGGCCGCGTCCTCCCGCGTCGCCCGGCGCCAGCTCTTCAGGCGCGGCGATGAGGTTCAGGTCGTCGTCCAGCCGGGCGCGCATCGTGCGCCATCGGGCGATGGGCCTGTCCAGCTTGAAGAACAGGTCGATGTGATCCTCGCGCGGTAGCATGACGGGATTCCAATGGGGCAGCGCGTCCGCCGCGCTGACGCGCACCGGCGTCCGCCACCCCGCCTCGTCGCGGCGGGTGACGTAGATATCCACGTCGTCCTCGCCTTCCCGGGTCCCGCCGAACCAGGCGAGATAGGTGCGGCCGCGAAAGCGGCAGAGATTGCTGGCGTGACCGTTCAGCGTGGGTATTTCAACGTATTCCTTGCGGGCTGCGCAGATCATGCGCTCTTCCTCCTTTGCGCGTCACAGGCAGGTGACGGTCAGGTAGACGGCGTAGGCGCCCAGGCACAGCGCGCCCTGCCAACGGGAGAAGCGCCCGGCGATGAGCGTGGGGACGAGCGCCAGCGCGCTGATGCCGAGGCACACGGGGATATCGAGGGCCAGCGTCTGGCGCGCCACCGGCAGCGCGCCGCCTGAAACTGCGGCGCAGAGCGGCAGAATCAGCGTGATATCCAGGATATTTGCGCCGATGATGTTGCCGACGGACAGAGAGGCCTCCTTCCTGACGATGGCGGCGACGGCCGTGACCAGCTCGGGCAGCGAGGTGCCGATGGAGACGAAGGTGACGGCGATGACCTTCTCCGGGACGCCCAGCGCCGCGGCCAGCGCGCTGCCGTTGTCCACCAGCAGGTGAGAGCCGATGACGACGCCGGCTGCGCCCAGCACGAAGCGCACGGCGTTTGCGGCGACCGTCTGCCGGGTGAGCGGAGGGCGGCCGGCGCCGCTGCCGGAGCGCCGGGCGCCGCGCACGTTGTGGATGATGAACAGCGCGAACAGGGCGATGAGGACGGCGCTTCGCGGGATGGTCAGGCGGCCGTCGAGGGCGCACAGCCCCAGCGCCGCGATCGAGGCGAGCAGCAGCGCGCTGCGCAGGCTCCAGCTCCTGCGCTCGATGGCCATGGGAATGAACAAAAGGCTCAGCGCCATGATGAGCCCGGAATTGGCGGTGACGGAGCCGATGGCATTGCCGATGGCCATGTCCACCTTGCCCTGGCCGGCGGCCAGCGCGGAAACGATCATCTCGGGCATGGTGGTGGCGATGGATACCACCGTCGCGCCCACAATGACGCTGGGGATGCCGGACACCTCCGCGATCCACGTCGCGGCGTCCACAAACAGGTCGCCGCCCCTGACGATGACGGCGACGCCCAGCGCAAACAGCAGGATGATGACGGCGAGGTTCATGGGATGCGGCAAGCTCCTTTCGGGCCGGTTGGCCGGCTTATGAGAGACCGCCCTTTTTCCTCAGCGCGTTGAGCGGCACGCGGGTGCCGTCGTCGTACTGGATGACGGTGCTGTCCAGCTGTTGCTGGAAGGCCCTGCGGAAGTCGGCGAGGTATTCCCTGCGCAGGCGGGCCCGCTCCTCGGTCTCCTCGGGGGTGAGGGCGCGTTCCCTGGCGAGCTTCGCCAGCTCGTTGAGGCGGTTGAGGTTCTTCTGTTCCATGGATATGATCGCTCCGTTTCAGAAATGATGGTATTTTATTTATTATTTATTCTGCGGCGGCGGCGGGATTCCTGCCGGGGCGGATGGGCGGCGCGGGAAAAAATGGCCGTCCGCTCTGGCGGCATCCGCGCGAATTGAAACGGAACGCGTGACAAACGCGTCAAAATATGGTATAATATATTTGTGAAATTATCGATATGCGGAAATACGCGAGGCGAGAGGTCAACATGCAGGAACAAAAGAACCGTTCGGGACAGAGACTGCAGATGAACAGCTATCTGGAGCACAACCGCGTGCGCGAGGAAAGGCGCGACCGGAGGATGGCCACGGGCCTGATGGCGGCGCTGTCCGCGCTGCTGCCGCCGCTCGGGCTGCTGTCGGTGTGGCGCTCGAAAAGGCTGAGCGCGCCGATGCGCATCGCGCTGTCGCTGGTGGCGCTCTTCTCCATGACGCTGATCTGCTGGGTGTGGCTGCGCACGGGCCGCGTGGACATGGGCATACGGCCGGTGCCGGTGGTGCCCCTGTACGACGGCTACGACCTCACCGCCTCCCGCGCCACAGCCGAGCCGGTGGACGTCTACGTCGCGCCGCCGGAGAACCCGGGCGGATTCACCATCACCTACGGCGACGGCACGGTGGACGACCTGAACGGCGGCGCCCTGCCGGTTGACCCGGCCAGCTATGTCACGATCGTCTACGCCGTGACGAACAACGCCACGAAATACCACAGTCAGCCGGTGTGCGAGCTGCAGACCAACAGCCGCGTGCTCACGCTGGACGAGGCCGTCGCGGAGGGCCTCCAGCCCTGCGAGAAGTGCGTCCTGAGCGACAGCGCGGCCGGATGACGGAGCGAATTGACAATTTAACGAAGATTCAATGACGGAAACATTGCAAAATTATGACATTATTGCTTGACGGAGCCCGTATCCCGCGTGTATAATAACAGAATCAGAAGGTATGGTCCCATATTGGCGAGTTATGCGAGCGAGGAGGATTAAAATCCATGTTTTGCAGTCACTGCGGCAAGAGCATCCGTCCGGAGGATGCGTCCTGCCCTCATTGCGGCGCTGTTCTGGGCGAGGATCGTTTCCTGGGAAACATGTATACATCCTCGCAGGTGCGCCTGCCTGTGGACGCGCTGGACCGCGCGCCGGCCGGCAGTCTGAGCGCCTATACGCGCACCGATTATATGTCCTATGACAATCAGCCGGAAAACGACGTCTATTCGAATACGACCTACCGTCCCCTCCTGAACGACGACGAGGATCTGAACCTGCGCGAGCAGGAGGAGGCCCGCGCCGCGGAGGAGGCGGACGACGCCCCGCAGGAGGCCGGGGACGAGGCCGCCCCGCAGCCTGGGCCGGACGACGGGGGCTTCGAGCCGGACGGGACCGGGACGCAGGAGTCTGAGCCGGCCGAGGACGGCGAACCCGCCGACGAATTCGGGCCTGTCGACGAGATGGAGCAGGTCGCCGAGCGCTACGGGGACGAGCCCGAGGACGTCGAAGGAGCGGCCGAGGATGAGGAGAGCGTTTCCCCGCTGCCCGAGATCAAGCCGCGCGGCATCAGTCCGGCGGTGCAGCGCTACATGCGCGAGGCGGAGGAACGTCATCAGGGGCAGGCCCAGCGCAGCAGCCTGAAGGCGCGCCTGTCCTTCCGAAAGAAGCAGCCTGAACCCGAATACGAGGAGCCCGCCGAGGACGTGCCGGGCGCGGCTGACGCCGCGGAAACCGGCGCGGAGGCGCCCTACGGGGCGGACGCCGCGGACGGCCAGATCGCGGACGACGGATACGAGCCGGAGACGGCTTACGATGCGGATGCCGACGAAGCCTACGAGGGCGGGGAATACGAGGACGGGGCGGAGGAGGACGGAAGCCGCGCGGGCTTCAAACTGAATCTGGACGCCCTGAAAAACAACCGCGTACTGCGGATTGCGCTTGCGGCGGCGCTGGTGCTGGCCGTGCTGATCGGCGGCGTGCACTGGCTGCTGTACGTGACCTCGAACCTGGGCACGAAGATCGCCGGCGTGACGCACAGCACCTACGCCGAGGGCATCAGACTGATCAACAGCTACGCCACGGACGAGTATCGCAGCGGACTGGTTCAGACCGGCTCCGTGAACGCGGCCTATGCGCAGCAGCAGATGGACGAGGACATGGCGAAGCTGCGCGCGCTGATGCCGGAGGATCCGCAGGAGAACGACCAGATCTTCGTGAACACCCTGACGACCCTGCACGAGGGCATTCAGAGCGTGATCAACGCGGACGCCGCGGCCGTGTACAACGGCACGCAGGCCGAGCGCGAAGCGGCGTCTCAGCAGGAGTGGGCGGTCGTGCGCAGCGCCGTCTCCCAGCTGAACGAAGCGACCGCTGTCGCCCAGCTGAACGCGCTGGCCGGAGACATTCAGACCGCCGTGATCCCGCAGCCCACGTCTGTGCCGGTTCCGACGGCCACGCCGGAACCCGAGCCGCTGACGCTGCGCGAGGGCATCAAGGACAACGACGACGTGCAGCGCATGCAGCGCCGTCTGATTGAGCTGGGCTTCCTGGACAAGGGCGCTGACGGCGACTTCGGGCCGAAGACCACGGCCGCCGTGAAGGCGTTCCAGAAGGCGGCCGGCCTGACAGAGGACGGCGTCGCCACGGCCGAGCTGCTGGACCTGCTCTATTCGGAGAACGCGCCGACAAACACCGCCACGGAGGCGCAGGCGCCCGAGAGACCGGAGACGCGCGTTGTGGAAGTTTGACGACATCGATGAGGCCGCCGCAGAGAGATGCTCCGCGGCGGCCGGTTGTTCATGGCGCTGTCCGGCGCGGCCGGCGGCGGGGGAAGGAGGTTGACGTCTGTGGACGCGAGGCCGATCGCCTGTCTGATCTATGATTTTGACAAGACGCTTTCGCCCAACAACATGCAGGAATACGGCTTCCTGAAGGGGCTGAAAATTGAGCCGGCCCGCTTCTGGGCGGAATGCCGGCAGTTTGCCATTGAAAACCGCATGGACGGCGTGCTGGCGTATATGTACAAGATGAAGGAGAAGGCCGAGGGCGTGATGGAGCTGTCGAAGGACGTGTTTCGCAGGCTGGGCGGCAGCATTGAGTTTTTCCCGGGCGTCGTGGACTGGTTCGACCGCATAAACGCCTATGGAGCCGGCCTGGGGCTGCGGGTGGAGCACTACATCATTTCCTCCGGTCTCATGGAGATCATCGAGGGCACGGCCATTGCGTCCAGGTTTCACGAAATCTTCGCGGCCTCTTACTGCTACGACGACGCCGGCCGGCCGCTGTGGCCCTCCAACGCCGTGAACTACACCAGCAAGACGCAGTTCCTGTTCCGCATCAACAAGGGCATCCTCGACGTGACCAATGACAACGACCTGAACGGCTTCACGCCCGAGGACAGGCGGCGCGTGCCCTTCCGCAACATGATCTATGTGGGGGACGGCCTGACCGACGTGCCCAGCATGAAGCTCACGCGCTCAAAGGGCGGCTTCTCCATCGCCGTGCATCCGCCGGGCGACACGCGGCTGGTGGACGACATGCTGCTGCAGAATCGCACGGATTTCGCGCTGACCGCGGATTATTCGGCCGGCAGCGAGCTGGAGCGCGTGGTGCAGGCGATTCTGCGCCAGATCGTCGCGGTGGACGAGTGCGCGCGCCTGCACGCCCGGCATCTGGACGGCGCCCGCCGCCGTGTCGACGCGCGCGAGGCCAAGCCTGTGGCCTATGAGGGCACGTGGATGGGAACGCGCGAATAGGCGGCGCCCGCCTTCCGCTTTTTCTCACGGCCCGCGCATGAGGGCCGCCTACGGCGGAAAAACGCTCCGGCCGCGAGGATTCACAAACCATCCGATGGTTGTTTAAGATTCGTTCATAATTTGTCCAAAATAGGCGGATATAATATGGACATCAACCAGAGGGAGGTATGAATTATGAGAAAGAGTTATGCAAAAGTCCTGGCGCTGATCGTCGGCGTTATGATGATCATCGGCCTCATGAATCTGAGCGTGGGGGCTGAGAGCACGGAGCCCGCGGCCGATCCGTCCCCGGCCATTTACGTTTATCAGAAGACGGCCAACTCTGTGGTCGGCGTCATCACCAGCACGCAGGAATGGAAGCAGAGCACGCGCACGGTTGAGGATACGCCCGTCGCGCAGGGCTCCGGCGTGGTGTTCGCCAGGGACGGCTACATCGTGACCAACAATCACGTGGTGGCCGACGGCGATTCCTTCCAGATCCTGATGCCCAGCGGCGAGAAGGTGGACGCCGAGCTGATCGGCACAGACGTCTCCACCGACATCGCGGTGCTGAAGGTCGGCGCCGACGCCGCGGCTCAGCTGACGCCCGTCGAAATCGGCGCGTCCTCCGATCTGCTGATCGGCTCCACCGTCATCGCCATCGGCAATCCCGGCGGCGAGGTGCTCTCCAACACCGTGACGCAGGGCATCGTCTCCGCGCTGCAGCGCAGCAGCGTCAAGGCCAACAACGCCAGCCGTGCCATCGACTACATCCAGCACGACGCGGCCATCAACAACGGCAACTCCGGCGGCGGCCTGTTCAACTATAAGGGTCAGCTGGTCGGCATCAACACCCTGAAGTATGCGGGCAGCGTGTATTCCGGCGTGAGCTTTGAGGGCCTGGGCTTCGCCATCCCGGTCGAGACCGTCGCGAAAAACGCGAGCGACCTGATCCAGTTCGGCAAAGTGCAGCGCGCTCAGCTGGGCATTAACCCCTATGAATATGAGTACGGCCCGGACGAGCCGATGAGCAAGAACGCGCCCAAGGGCGTGTATGTCTACAGGGTCAACGAGGGCACGCCCGCCGAGGCGGCCGGCCTGCAGCAGTACGACTACATCTACGCGGTGAACGGCGTGCGCGTGACCAGCGTCACCGAGCTGACCACCGAGCTGGACAAGTACGCCGACGGCGACACCGTGACCGTGCAGGTCGTGCGCTATGGCAGCATCGAGCTGAACAGCGTGTCGGGCGGCATGGATTACTACTCCTACTTCTTTGGCGGCCGCACGAGCAGCTACGAGGTGTTCGACGTCAGCGGCGGTTATCAGACGATCGACATCGACGTGACGCTGAGGATCCTGGACAACTAAAAACTGCCCCGAAATGAATCGACAGAGGCCCCGCGCGCCGGGAAAGGCGCGCGGGGCCTCTGCGCTGCGTCGGCCTCTGCGCCGGGAGCGGGCCGCGCCCCGGCCGGGAGATGTTTTCCGGAATCCGCGGCGATTGTGATAGCATAAACGGCCGAGGTGTGGTATAATCAAATTGGAAAGCATTCCGGCGGGCGGAAGGGCGGCTTCCCCGGCCGGAAAAACAGGGCGCGCCGCCTGACGGTGAGGTGAAAATACGGAAAGTTAATGTGTGTCACGTGAATTTACCCGTTGACAATTAATCCATATTGTAGTAAGATAACTTCAAGCTGTAGAAGTAGGCGGCGTGCTTTGCTTTTCTCCTGTTTCATGGCGGAGAGACGGCCTGTGCGCGCATAGACCGCCCCCGTTTTCGAGGGGCCCGCAAGCCGACGACAGCGAGCGGATTTCCGGAAGAATGCACCCGGAGGGCATGGCGATGACCGGTGATCTCGGCGCGGCGGAACGCCGCTTCGGCTGCCTGTTTTGTCTGACGGGGCAGGAGCTGAACGTCGCCCGCGGCGCGGAGGATCGCTGGGACATCGTGAGCGCCAGGCCGGTTTCCGTGCTGAAATGGCGGACCAGCCATGGCCGGAAGCGCCTTGAGCCGGAGGTCATTTTTCCCAGCTACGTCTTCTTCGAAGCGGCGGACGGGTTCGAGCCGGTCGGCCGTCTTCCGGAAGGATGCCTGAAGGTGCTCAGATCCGGCGACGGCGACTGGCGTCTGACCGGCTACGACGCGTGGTTCGCATGCTGGCTGCTCGATCAGGACGGCCGGATCGGCCTGAGTCAGGCCAAGAAGGCTGGTGATCGCATCCAGTTTCAGCAGGGACCATTGAAGGATCTGGAAGGCAGCGTGGTCAGGGTTGACCGGCGCGGCCGAAGCGGCCTGGTGGAGCTGAACGTCAACGGCCGGGTGTTGAGAGCCTGGCTGAGCTTTGAGCTCCAGGACGGGGAGGACGACCTGCGGTGGACGCTGCGGCAGGGCGGCGCGCGGCCGGACGGGTGAATGGGACGAACTGAGGCAGGGCTTCCGCGCCGCGGAAGAGCCACCGGAAAGGAAACGGTATGCCGACGAGCAGGGGACAGCGTCAGGCAGTGATCCGGCGCAACTTTGTGCTTTTGCTGGGGCTTGTGGTTGTTCTGGGCATCGCCTATTTCGTCGGTTCATACTATGAGCGGCAGGGTCAGGTTCAGGCGCGCGGCGAGCTGAACGAGAACATCGGGCAGTGGAAGCGCGTGGAGTATCAGGGCAGGACCTATGCCGAGAAGACCAACCTGACGACGCTCCTGTTGATGGGCATCGACCGCACGGAGGACAGCCAGACCTACGGCGCCCGCCAGGGCGGTCAGGCGGACTTTCTGATGCTCCTGGTCATCGATCATTCCAACAAGACGGTGAGCCAGCTGCAGATCGACCGCGACACCATGACGGCTGTGGAGATGCTGGGCGTGCTGGGCAATCCGATCGGCACGCGCGAGATGCAGATTTGTCTGTCGCACGGCTTTGGACGGACGGAAGAAGCGTGTTGTGAAAACACGGTGAAGGCGACGTCGAATCTGCTTGAGGGCATCGAAATAGACTACTACATGGCCCTGAACATGGACGCCATCGGCGCGCTGAACCACGTGCTGGGCGGCGTCACGGTGACGCTGGAGGACGATTTTTCCGAGGAAGATCCCGCGATGACGAAGGGCGCGACGCTCTGCCTGACCGACGAACAGGCCAGGCTGTTCCTGCGCTCGCGCATGTCGATCGGCGAGGGCACCAACGAGGAGCGCATGGCGCGCCAGCGCGCATACATGACCAGGGCGATCGAGCTGATGCACGAGAAGCTGAAGAAGTCGGCCAATTTCGCGGGCGAGCTCTTCGACGCGCTGGAGTCGGGCCTGACGTCCAGCATCAAGCGGGGAAGGCTGATGAACGAGGCCAATCAGTCGTATAATTACGAGGTATTGCCTGTCGCGACTCTGGCGGGCGAGCATACGATTGGAAGCGACGGCTTCGTGGAATTCCATGCCGCGGACGGCGCGGCTGCAGATTGGGTGATGCAGACGTTTTACGTTCTGTTGAGCTAGATTTTATCATGAACGGGTAGGAAGGGAGAACTGACTATGAAGAAGCTGCTGAGTGTTTTTGTTGCGTTGATTCTGGTGCTGTCCATGGCGACGGCATTTGCCGCCCCCAGCAAGACGACGTCCGACCTGACCGAGGTTGTTGCGCTGAAGTCGGCGACCGGCGCTGCGCTGGCCGATACGTTCGCCATCAAGACGGCGGCTGACACCACGATGACCCTGGAAGAGGTTGAAAAGCTGTTTAAGTTCGTGAACGACGAGAAGAACGCCCCCATTGATTTCTATCCGCCTGAGGTTCAGGCCAAGATCCTTGAGATCGTGAACGAGAACGCCCCCGCCGCCGAGGTGCTGGTTCTGGACGATCTGAAGACCTGGGAAATCAACGAGTTCGTCAGCGTTGACGCCGAGGGCTATGATCCCGCTTACGGCGATGTGGTTGCGACCTTCGAGTTCGCCACCCCCTATGAGATCGGCCAGAGGATGGTCGCGATGGTGGCCTGCTACGACGGCACCCGCACCGAAGTCGAGCCCAACGTGTTCGAGTTCAACGCCGAGTGGCTGCCCCTCAAGGCCGAGGTCGTGGAGTCTGTGACCGTCAACGGCGAGACCACCTCCCGCGTTGACATCACCTTCGATCAGGAGTCCATCGAGAAGATGCAGGACGGCGTTGCCAACGCTCTGGCCATCCTGAGCGCGCCCGCCGCGAAGTAATCCTCTACAGCGCATATTGACCTGCTTCGACCGAAGGGAGCTCTGGCTCCCTTCGGTCGTTGATGAGGATTTTACCAGAAGAGGCCAAAGCCGGTTGATGAATTTCAGCGATTCTGGCGGAGCGCGAGGCGCGCAACCGGGGCTGGGCCTTGAACCGGAGCCAAATACCGCGACGACGCTGACAGCGCTCAATGGGAACCTGGATGTGAGACGCAATACTCTTTTCCCCTAAAACCGATGCCTTTTCGGGCGTCTTTTCCGCCGCCGCACTGCCTCGCTTCGGTCGGCCTGGCGGCGATGAAGGATCGATCCCGAATCCGGACAGGTTTGGAAGTCGAACAGGATAAGCAGGATAACGGCGGCCTTTGCGCGGGAGCAATCCCCGCGGAGGAGCCTGGAATACAGTCGGACTTGGAGCCCTGACACCGGGGCGAGGGACTGGCTTGAAAGGGCGAAAGCGGCTGATATGGAGAAGACAAAAAACAGGCCTGTGGAGCGGGAAACAGCGCAGCTGCAGACGACGACGGCGAATAACGAGACGGGCGAGCAGTATGAGATTGACCTGCTCGAGCTTTTCTATCGCCTGCTTGAGAACATCAAGTACATTGTCGTGGCTGCGCTGATTGGCGCGCTGCTGGCCTGGTTATATACGGTTGTGATGATCGCGCCCAAGTACACGGCGACGTCGAAGCTGTACGTGCTGAACGCGGGCGATTCGGCCATCAACCTTGCCGACCTTCAGATCGGCAACTACCTGGCGTCGGATTATCAGGAAGTGTTCAAGAACTGGCACGTCCATGAGATGGTCATCCAGCGCCTCGGCCTGCCGTACAGCTATAAGACGCTGTCCGGCATGCTGAACGTGACCAACCCGACCAACACGCGCATTCTGTACATCAGCGTGACGGCAACCAATCCGGAGGAAGCCAAGAATATTGCCGACATGTATGCCGAGGTGGCGCGCGAATTCATCGCCAACACGATGGATACGAGAGAGCCCAATACGTTTGAGGAAGCGCTCCGTCCGACGGCGCCTTCGTCGCCGAGCAAGACCCGGAACATCCTGCTGGGCTTCATCTTGGGCTTCCTCGTCGCATGCGGCGTGATCACCATGAGATACCTCATGGACGACAAGATTCACTCCAGCGAGGACGTCGAGAAATATCTCGGCATTCCGACCCTGGGCGTGCTGCCGCTGCAGCAGATGCGGTCCGGCAGCAAGCAGCAGAAGAAGAAGAAATGGGGTGCGTCTGCGTGAAGAGAGCGTCGATCAGCAACCTGGAGGAAATGGATTACTCAGGCACCGAGGCCCTCAATACGATCTGCAGCAACCTCATCTTCGCAGGGCGCGACGTCAAGAAAATCGTCATGACCAGCTGTACCGCCGGCGAGGGGAAGAGCTTTCTGACGATGCACATCGCGCAAAACCTGGCCCGGCGCGGCAAGAGCGTCGTGCTGGTTGACGCCGACCTGCGCCGCTCGTATCTGATCAAGCGCTATGGCATGGAGACGGACGGCGAATGGCGCGGCCTGGCGCATTTTCTGGCGGGCTATGACGATCTGGACGACGTGGTCTACGCGACGGATCTGGACAATGTGTACGTCATTCCCACCGGCCGGGACGTGGCCAATCCCATTCAGCTGCTGGATACGCAGCACTTTGAGGACATGATGAACGTGCTGGCGCGGCGGTTTGATTTCGTCATCGTCGACGCCCCGCCGGTCGGCCTGGTCATCGATGCGGCCGAAATCGCGAAGGTGTGCGACGGCGCTGTGCTCGTCATCGAGTATAACAAGACGCGACGGCGCGATATTCTCGACGCGCAGAAGCAGATTGCACAGGCTGGCTGCACCGTTCTGGGCTGCATCATCAACAAGGTGACCTTCGACAGCCTGAGCGCCAAGAAGTACTACAATCGCTCCTATTATTCGCACTACAACAGCGAGTACTATCGCCGCGATAAAAAGGGCGCGAAAAGAGACAGAGGGCGGTAAACATGTTTGTCGACATGCACCACCACTTCGTCTATGGCATCGACGACGGCGCGCAGACGCTGGAGGACATGAAGAAAATGCTCTTCCTGGCCTTTCGTGACGGCGCCGAGCGGATTGTCGCGACGCCTCACGCCACGCCGGGCCGCGAGCCGTTTCCCACGGACCGTTTTCACGGGCATTTTGCGGAGGCGCAGGCCCTGTGCGAGGAAAAGAACTATTCGCTGCAGCTGTATAAGGGCTGCGAGATCTTCTATACGGACGATACGGTCCGCCTGCTGAGGGACGGCGTCATTCCGACGATCGGCGGCAGCCGCTATGTGCTGGTGGAGTTTTCGCCGGAGGATCCCTACGATCGGCTCAGGCAGGCCGCGCGCACGCTGGGCAGCGTGGGCTACAAGCCGATTTTCGCCCATTTCGAGCGCTATGAGTGCCTTCGGAAGATGGCCAATCTGGAGGAGCTGCATGAGGAGTATCAGATCATCATGCAGATGAACGCGGCCACGGTGGCTTACGCCGGTTTCTTCGCGCGGCAGTGGCTGCGCAAGGTCATGCGGATGGGATTCGTCGATCTGATTTCGTCGGACGCGCACAACCTGAAGTCGAGGCGCTTCTGCATGAACGAGTGCTACGAGGCGCTGAAAAGGGAATATGGAAAGAAGGCCGCGTTGGAGCTATGCCGCGACAACGCGATGGAAATTCTGGAAACCTGTCATCCGGGCTGAGATGATGGATACGGGGCTGCCTCAAGCTGACTTCTTCAAGTCAGGGGAGGCAGCCCCACTTTTATGCGCGTTCGCCTCACCCGATCAGGCCAAGCGACACGGCGAGCGCGCGGCCGACCTGCGCCATGTCCTCGCGTGTGAGGCGGCCGATGCGCTCGCGCAGGCGGCGTTTGTCCAGCGTGCGCACCTGCTCGGCGAGCACGACGGAGTCGCGCTCCAGGCCGTGCCCGGAGGCGGACAGCAGGACATGGGTGGGCAGGCGCGCCTTCTGCAGCTGGCTGGTGATGGCCAGCACAATGACGGTCGGGCTGTAGCGGTTGCCCATGTCGTTTTGTATCACGAGAACCGGCCGCAGGCCGCCCTGCTCGGAGCCGACGACCGGATCGAGATCGGCGATGTAGAGTTCACCCCTCGCAATCATGACTGACCACGCTCCGCATAATGGGTTTCCGATTCATGCTATGCGGAATGGGCGCATGATGTCACAGCGTCAGCACGCTTCCGTCCGGCCGGAGCACCTGCCCGGACAGCTCGTACAGCCCCGCGTCGACCGGCTCGACGGCGTAGCGGCTGAAGCCGGGCGCCGTGGGCTTCAGGCCGAGCGCATAGGCAAAGTAGCAGTAGACGGGCACGGCGGACCAGCCGTGGCACAGGCTGCCGGCATCGTCGAAATCGCGCGCCCCGGCCTGCGTCTCCCAGAAGGTGGTCGCGCCTTCGTAGAGCATATGGCCCCAGTCGCGCGCGATGCGGTCGAATACCCAGCGGGCATAGACGAGGGGACGCTTCATGAGCGCGTCGAACTGAAAGATGCTGTAGCTGAGCGTGACGGCGTTGAGCGAGCCGCCGCTGAGCGCCGCCAGCACGCTGTCGAGCGCCTCGTCGGGGCAGACCTCCGCGCAGACCATGAGCGCCTGGGTCAGCTCGTCATCGCCCCAGACGTCGTTTCCGGCGGCGTAGGAGCGGTAGCAGCCCCTTTCCGCGTCGAAGAAGCGGGCGTGGGCAGCCTGCGCGATGGTATTCGCGGCGGCCATCCAGCGCGCGCCGTCAAGGCCCAGCGCGTCTTCCAGCATCGCCAGCCGCCTGAGCGCGAGCGCGGCAAAGGCGTTCATCGGCGCGTCGAAGCGCTTTTCGCCGGGCGGGCTCTTCCGGCCGGTATGCCCGTCAAGCCCGGGCCTCCATTCATAGAAATTCCAGTAGGGCTCGCCTTCCCAGGCGGGGATGAGGTTGTTTTCGTCCATGCGCTTCACCAGATTCTCCGCGATGACGCGCGCGGTGGGCATCATGGCGCGCGCGAAGGCGTCGTCGCCGCTGAACAGGTGATACTCCTGAAGCTGGACGAGGAACATCGCCGTAAACGAGGGGATGGTGACGTTTGCGCGCGCGGGCGCGCACAGCTCGAGCAGTCCGTCGTCGCGCAGGCCCAGCGCCATCAGCCGGAGCGACGCCCGCGGCATGGCGTATTCGCCCAGCGCGTAGTAGCCGCAGAGCATCTGGTTGCGGGAGTCCATGGTATAGAGCGCCTGCTCGCGCCAGGGGCAGTCCTCGTAGTGCTCGTGCATGCAGGCGCGCAGTGTGCGGACGCTGATCTCATAGATGCGGCTGTGGAGCCTGTCGGCGACGTGGAAGCGCGGCACGTCGCTCACGGGCAGCACGGTGGGACGGATGCCGGCATAGTGCAGCGTGAAGGCGTGGGCGCGCACAAACAGCTGGATATAGCGCAGGCCGATGCGCCGGAACAGGTGAATGAAGCGGTTGCGGCCCGCGTGGGCGATGTAGCGCGCGGCGAAATTGCGTTCCCCGACCGAGGTGCGCAGCCGCAGGTCGTGGGTGTGCTCGCCCCAGCCGACGAGGATTTCGGTTTCGCCGTCCACGGTGATGTCGAGATCGAGCAGCCCGGCGTCCTCCTCCCCGAGATCGATGAGCGCGTACAGCCCGTCGCCGTCCGCACAGGCCAGGCGCACGCCGGCTTCGTCCGGCAGCACGGGGCGCGTCCGCAGACCGGTCACATCCTTCAGCCGGCGGTATGCCATGGGCGCGAACTGCATCGCCCTGGCGAAGGTGTCGCCCGGCGCGTTGAGGAAAACGCCCTGGGTCATGAGCTCCGCGGGCTTGCGCGGCTGCCGTTCGAGCTTGGGAACGGGTCGGGCATGCAGCGCGCGCGGGCCGTCGAAGGCGACGGCCGCGCTGAATTCGGCCTCGGCGGCGCGGGCGTCGTAGGAGAAGGTGTAGCCGAGCTGCCCGGTGATGACTTCGATGGGGCCGGAGTGGTACGCCGGGTGCGGCGCGCAGAGCGTCTCCACACCGCTCGTGGCGAGCGTTTCGCCCCGCTCGTCGGCGAGCTCGAACAGCAGGCCGGGCCGGCCGGCGCGATAGACAAAAGAATCGGTCACGGGGCACCAGACGGTGATCTCCAGCGTGTTTTCGCCCTCGCGGGGCGCGCAGGGCAGCTCGTCGTAGACCTTGTAATCGGAATAGTCGGCATACTGACCTTCGCCGACGAGCGTTCCGTTCAGGAACGCGGCGTACTGGGCGTCCGCGGAGATCGACAGGCGCGCCGCCCTGACCGAAGAGAAGAAGGTCTGGCGGAATACGACGTAGGCGTTGACCGGCGCGGCATGCCGGCACCAAATCCATTGGGATTTTTCAAAGGGCACAGCGGTCACCTCCGAAACTGATAGAGTCGTGGCTCTATTCTATCACAGTGCCCGGGAATTGGCAAGAATGGGCGCGGCGCGCCCGCGGGCGGCCCATTTGGAAGACCGGGTTTGCGCGACTCAACAAATTGGCGATTGGCGGGCTGTTGCCAATCGCCAACTCACCGGTCTGAATGAGACAGCCCGGCATCCTCGCAAATATCCGTTTGCCGCCAGCCCCGCCCCTCATCGCCCCGACGGACGCCAGTTCACTGAGTTTACCCGACGCAGGGTGGAGAAAGACGCTTTGCCAAATTGACAAGGGCGGGCCGGAATGGTAGAATATAGCTGGACAAAAAAGGCCGGAGCGCCCGCTCCGGGATGAAAGGCGGATCACATGCCGAGCGGCTACTCTGTCAGCGTATGGCTGATGTTTTTCTATATTTACTGCTTCTTTGGCTGGTGCATAGAATCAACCTATGTGTCGGTGTTCTGCGAACACCGCTGGGTCAACCGGGGTTTTCTGACCGGCCCCATGCTGCCGCTCTACGGCAGCGGCGCGCTGGTGATTCTTCTCTCCACGCTGCCCGTGCGCGACAACCCGGCGCTCACGGGGCTCGTGGGCATGGCCGCGTCCACGCTTCTGGAATACGTCACCGGCGTGACGATGGAGGCCGTTTTCAAGGTGCGCTACTGGGATTACAGCAAGCATCGCTTCAATTTTCAGGGGCACATATGCCTCAGCTCGTCGCTGGCGTGGGGCCTGCTGAGCGTGCTGCTGGTCGAGGTGGTGCAAAAGCCGGTCGCGGAGCTGGTGATGATGATCGACGCGTCGGTTCGCCGGCTCGCCGTGCTGGGAATCAGCGTGGTGTTCACCGTGGACGCAACGCACTCGGTCATCACGGCCATCGACCTGAAGCGGCTGCTGGCCTGGCTGGACGGCGCGCGCAGCGAGATGGAGAAGATACAGGCGCGCATGGAGGCGATCGAAGGGCAGCTGGCGGAGGAATATCACCTGCGGCGCGACCAGCTGCAGGAGGGCCTGCGGGCCAGGCGGAACGAGCTGACAGACGGCATCAGACAGCGCGGGGGGCAGCTGGCCGACAGCGTGAAGGCGCGCCAGGAGCAGCTGCAGCAGGAGATGGAGAGCCTGAAGGAGAAGCAGGAGCTGTTCAGGCGCTGGGCCGCGGAGCGCTTCAGCCCGGATAAGCGTCGTCTGCTTCGGGGCAACCCGGACGCGCTCTCGCACAGCTACAGGGAAGCCCTGAATCATCTGCGCGAGTGGATGAAGCGGGGGCAGTAAACGGGCAAATTGAGCTGGGGGTGTTTTCTTTGAGAACGACGGAAAAAATGGCGCTGCGCGTCAGGGATGCGCACGCGTGCCGGCCCGCGGTGATCGCCTGCCTGGGCGACAGCGTGACGCACGGCTGTTTTGAGCTGATCGACCTGCCCGACGGGCGCTTCGATACCACCTATCGTCCCCACGAAGGCTACGCGGCCAGGCTGCAGCGCCGGCTGAATACGCTGTATCCCGCGGCCGCGCCCTGCGTCATGGACGCGGGCATATCGGGCGACAACGCCGCCGGCGGGCTGAAGCGGCTGGCGCGCGATGTGCTGAGCCTGAATCCCGATCTGGTGATCGTCAACTTCGGCCTGAACGACGCCTGCGCAGAGGATGTCGAGGCCGGCCTGGCCGCGTACGCGGACAACATGGCGGCCATTTTCGACGGCGTGCTGGAAAGCGGCGCGGAATGCATGCTGCTGACGCCCAACTTCATGTGCGGCTACGTGCCGGCCTTCGTCGTGCGCGGCGATTTGCGCGCCATCGCGGCGCACTGCGCCCGCATTCAGAAGGACGGCGTCCTCACGCGCTATGTCGACGCGGCGCGCGCGGCGGCGCAGGAGCGCGGCATGCCGGTTGCGGACGCCTACGCGAGGTGGCGGGCGCTGGATCGGTGCGGCGTGGATACCACGGCCCTGCTGGCGAACGGCATCAATCATCCCACCGGCGAAATGCACGATCTGTTCGTCGAGGCCATCCTGGAAAAGCTGTTTGAGTGAGGCATCGTTATGGAAAGGCATCATTTTCGCCTCATACCCTATGTGACGCTGACCTGGCAGCTGCTGCTGTTCAGCCTGGTTGCGGCGTTTGTGCTGAGCCGCTTTCTGGAAAGCCGGCTAGTGTGGATGCTGCCCGTGTGCGTGCTGGCGCTGACCATGCCGTATATCGCGCGCATCGGGGATATCCTGCGCGATCTGCGCCGGGGTGAGCGGCGGTCGGCCCGGCTGATCCTGAAGGACGCGAGCGAGGAATACGCCATCGCGATTCACCGCCAGCGCGGCCTGGTGCACTGGACGCTCATCTTCGAGGAGGAAGCGCGGCCGGGCACGCTCGTTGTGCTCAGCGCGGCGGCGCGGCGCGGCGACATGGAGGCCTGGTTCCATCTGGAATCGAGCTATCTCGTGGAGTGGCTGCCCCTGTCGCGCATCATCAGCGCCGCCGAACCGGCGCGGAAAAAATAGCCCGGGACAGCAAAGAGAGGAGCGGCCCTGCTGCTCCTCTCTTCCGTCGGCCGGCGCCAGGCGGATCCCTCCGCGCCTCATCCCGCCGTTCTGAATTCATAGTTGCCGCTCACGCGCACCACCTCGCCGCCTTCAGCCGGGGCGCTGGCGTCCAGCGCACGGAAGACGACGGCCTCTGCGGGCAGCGTGCGGCGACCCATCATCACGGCGCGCGCCGCCTGATAGGACGGCTCGTCATACAGCGTGCCGCAGGCAAACTGATGGGGCTGGCGCAGGACGGCCAGCACCGTGTCCGGGTACCACGGGCTGTCCACCCGGTTCATCACCACCGTGCCCAGGTCGAGCAGCGTTTCGTAGCTCTCGCCCTTGCCCAGCGTATACAGCGTCTTCGCCAGACGGACGGTGTCATCGCCTTCCATCAGGCCGAGCCCGGGCAGCACAAGCAGCCCCAGCAGCAAAACGACGCACAAAATCCGCTTCATGCAAATGAACACTCCTCCACTTATGTGACGCCATTATATCGCATTCTGAATCTATTTGCAATTATTTTGTAATAATTCAGAAATATTTAACATGGCATGCGCGATCATGCCGCTGTTTTGGCGGCGTCATCGGTTTGGGAAGGAACACCAGTTCCCGTTTATCCACGAAAGGAATTGATTATTTACAGAGTTTGGTGTATAATATGGTTAAATTGGTGTTTTATCGCTTCAGACAGGAGGGCGCAATGGCTTCCGTAAAGAAATCATCCTCATCAAAATCATCGTCGAAGCGCGCCGCGTCGCGCGTGTCGGCCTCAAAAAAGAAAAGCGCCGCGTCGGATCAGCCGCGAAGCGCGGGCCCGGAAGTGGCCGGCATGATCATCATCGGCCTGGCGGTCGTCTCGCTGGTGGTGCTCCTGACCGTCGACAACCGGAGCAACACCGTGCGTCTGCTGCTGGAAGGCCTGAGCGGCATATTCAGCTACGTCACCTGCGGCATTCTGCTGTGGATCGGGCTGCTGGTGGCGTTCATGGGCCGGCGTCAGCTGGCCGGCCGGCGGGTGGCCATGATCGGCGCGGGCATTCTCATCGCCTTCGGCATGGTGCACGTGTTTTACGCGCCGGACATCATGAACGGGCTGGTGCTGCGCGGCGGCTGGCTCAACTTCATCCGCGAATCCTTTCTCGAGCGGACCGGCACGGGCGCCATCGGCGCGCTGCTCGCCTACCCGGCCTATGCCTTTCTCGGCAAGTGGGGCGGCTTTGTGGTGCTGCTGTTCCTGCTGCTGCTGGACATTGTGCTGCTCACGCAGATCTCGCTGCGCGAGGTGGGGCAGAGGGCCCAGGCCTATATGCAGCGCAGCTATGACGACTTCCGCCAGCAGCAGAACGTGCGCATGGAGGAGCGGCGCATCGCGCGCGAGGAGCGCCAGCAGATGCGCCAGGCGCAGCTCGAGGAGCTGCGCAGCCAGCGCGGCATCGCCTCCTGGGATGAGCCCGTGTACACGGACGACGGCCGCGCGCCGCTCGAACCCGTCGCATCGCCCCGCACGCCCGGCGGCGAGGATGGCGCCGACAGCCCGTTCAGGGTGCCCGATTACCTGAACCCGGAGACGCGCCGCCAGAAAAAGCCGGTGCTGGGCGCGCGGGACGCGAGGCGCGAGGGCCCGAGCGCGCTCGTCGCCGACGCCCCCGGGCCGGCCGCGGCGGAGGATTTCCCGCCCTGCGACGACGCGCCGCGCGCCTTTGCGCCTGAAGACGACGCGCCGCCCGCGGACGGCCTGCCGGCGGAGGACGAGCCGATCGACATCATCGATCCGGCGGACGACGCGGACGGCATGATCGGCGCGGACGACGAGCCGGACTACGACAGCGACGAGAACATCTTCGACGGTTTTGACGACGCGGAGGACGGCGTCGAGCCGCCGTTTGAGCTGGAGACGCCCGTCCGGCGCGACCGGGAGCGCCGCCGCCCCGTGCTGGGCGAAGCCGCTGCGCGCGCGCCGCAGGAGCCCAAACCCTCCTTTACAGACGCGCCGACGTCGGACGGCGCCGCGCGCCGCCTGGATCACTCGCCCATCGTGCTGCCGCAGACGGACAGGAGCCACGACCTCTCGCCCACCGGCGCGGAATACAACTATCCTCCTGTCGACCTGCTGGCGCTGCCGCGCCCATCGCAGGTGAAAAACGCCCACGACAAGGACCAGGAAAAGGCCGCAAAGCTCGAGGATACGCTGCATTCCTTCGGCATCAACGCCACGCTCACCGACATCGCGCACGGCCCCGCCGTCACGCGGTTCGAGCTGGCCCCCGCGCCGGGTGTGAAGGTGAGCCGCATCACTTCGCTGGCCGACGACATTGCCCTCAACCTGGCCGCGACCAGCGTGCGCATTGAGGCCCCCATTCCGGGCAAGCCGGCCGTGGGCGTGGAGATTCCCAACGACGTGGTGGAAACCGTGCCGCTGCGCGAGGTGCTGGAGAGCCAGGAGGCGCGCAAGAATCCCTCGCGCCTGGCCGTGGCCATGGGCAAGGACAACAGCGGGCGCTACATTGTGGGCGACATCGCCAAGATGCCCCACGTGCTCATCGCGGGCGCGACGGGCTCGGGCAAATCCGTGTGCATCAACTGCATCGTGTGCTCCATCCTCTACCGCGCGACGCCGGACGAGGTGCGCCTCATCATGGTCGATCCGAAGGTGGTTGAGCTGTCCATCTACAACGGCATACCGCACCTGCTGCAGCCGGTCGTGACCGATCCGAAAAAGGCGGCCGGCGCGCTGCACTGGGCCGTGGCCGAGATGGACACCCGCTACAAGAAATTTGCCGAACACCACGTGCGCGACATCAAGGGCTACAACAAGCTGTGCGCCACGACCGGCGAGGCCATGATGCCGCAGATCGTCATCATCATCGACGAGCTGGCCGACCTGATGATGGTCGCGCCCGGCGAGGTCGAGGACGCCATCTGCCGCCTGGCCCAGCTGGCCCGCGCGGCCGGCATTCACCTGGTCATCGCCACGCAGCGCCCCTCCGTCAACGTCATCACCGGCGTCATCAAGGCCAATATCCCCGCGCGCATCGCCTTTACCGTGGCGTCCTATGTGGACAGCCGCACCATTCTGGACGTGGGCGGCGCCGAAAAGCTGCTCGGCCGCGGCGATATGCTGTTCTCGCCGGCCGGCTCCAACCGGATGCAGCGCGTGCAGGGCGCGTGGGTCAGCGACGAGGAGATCAACGCCATCGTGGAGTACATCAAGAGCCGGCATGAGCCGGAATACAACGTCGAGCTGCTCAACTACATGGACAACCACCCCGACGACGAAGAGGACGGCGAGGAGGAAAACGGCGACCGGGAGTCCGACAAGCTGCTGCCCCAGGCGCTGGAAATCGCCATCAACGCCGGCCAGGTTTCCATCTCGATGCTGCAGCGCAAGCTGTCCATCGGATATGCCCGCGCCGGCCGCCTGGTGGACGAAATGGCCAATCGCGGCTATGTGAGCCAGTCGGAGGGCAGCAAGCCGCGCACGGTCATCATCACCCGCGAGGAATACGCGCAGCAGTTCGGCAAGGATTAAATTCGGGGAAGGGTTGCATGTTATGAAGACCGTTGGAATGATCTCGCTGGGCTGCTCGAAGAACCGGGTGGACAGCGAAATGATGCTGGGCATGCTGCGTGAGGCCGGCTACAGAATCGTCGCCAGGCCCGCGGAGGCCGAGATCATCATCGTCAATACGTGCGGGTTCATTCTGTCCGCCAAGGAGGAATCCATCGACACCATTCTCGAAATGGCGGAATACAAGAAGACCGGCCGATGTCGCCTGCTCGTCGTGACCGGGTGTCTCGCGCAGCGCTATGCCGACGACCTGCTCGGCGGGATCCCCGAAATCGACCTGCTGATGGGCGTTTCGTCCTATGAAAACCTCATCGGCGCGATTGACAGCGCCCTTCAGGGAAGCCGGCCCGCGCTGACCGGCGAGGGCAACCGCTTCATCTGCGGGCCGCGCGTGCTCACCACGCCCGCCTATTCGGCCTACGTCAAGATATCGGACGGCTGCTCCAACCGCTGCACCTACTGCGCCATTCCGCTCATCCGCGGCGGCTATCGTTCCCGGCCGTTCGACGAGATCGTCGCCGAATGCCGCACGCTCGCGGGCGGCGGGGTCACGGAGCTCACCCTCATCGCGCAGGACACCTCGCGCTACGGCAACGACTTCCCGGAAGGGACGCTGCTTTTGCCCCGGCTCCTGCGCGCGATACACGGGCTGGACGCCCTCCGCTGGCTGCGCGTGCTGTACTGCTATCCGGATACCGTGAACGAAGAGCTGCTCGACGCCATCGCGACCCTGCCCAAGGCCTGCCGCTATCTCGACCTGCCGCTGCAGCACGTGAACGACCGCATGCTGCGGCGCATGAACCGGCGGGGCTCGCAGGCGCTCATCCGCAGGCTGGTGAAGGACTGCCGGGACCGGGATATCGTCATGCGCACCACGCTCATGGTGGGCTTCCCCGGCGAAAGCGAGGCCGAATACGAGGAAATGCTGGCGTTCATGGAGGAAGCGCAGTTCGACCGTCTGGGCGCGTTCGCCTTCTCGCCCGAGGAGGGCACGCCGGCCGCCGGGATGCCCGACCAGATCGACGAAGACGTGAAGCAGGAGCGCCTCGACCGGCTGATGCTGGCTCAGCAGGCCATTTCCGCCCGGCTCATGAAAAGGCGGATCGGCGAGACGGGCGAGGTGCTGGTGGAGGGCTTCCGGCGCGGGCGCTATTACGGCCGCAGCCGGCTGGAGGCGCCCGAAATTGACGGCAAGGTGCTGTTCAGCGCACAGAAAAAGCTGACGCCCGGCGACTATGTGCCCGTCCGCATCACGGACGCGAGCGAATACGACTTGATCGGGGAGGCCGTGGAAACGACATGCTGAACCTGCTGAAGCGCATGAACCTGCCCAATAAGCTGACGCTTTTGCGCATCGCGCTGGTGCCGGCGCTCTGCGCGTTTATCTGCGTGGAGGCGCGATGGGCGCAATTCGCGGCCGCGTTCATCTTTGTCGCGGCGGCCCTCACCGACATGCTGGATGGGAAGCTCGCCCGCAAAAACAACCTCATCACCGATTTCGGCAAGCTGATGGATCCCGTCGCGGACAAGCTGCTGGTGACCGCGGCCATGGTGTTCCTCACCGCGCAGCGCCGCATGCCGGCGGGCATGTGCGTGGTGTTCATCGCGCGCGAATTCATCATCAGCGGGTTCCGCATGGTGGCGGCCTCGCGCGGCGTGGTCATCGCCGCCGGCCCGCTGGGCAAGTACAAGACCGTCGCCCAGATGATCGCCGTGACCATGGCCATCCTCTGCCTGCCGCTCAACGGCCTGCCGCCCATGGTGCGCATCGGGGGCCTTACGAACATCCTCACCCAGATCGTCATGTGGGCCGCGCTGGTTCTGGCCGTGCTTTCCTGCGTCGACTACATCCTGCGCAATAAGCACATCATCGACACCACAAACATATAGAGCGTGCGAACCGGGCATACGCCGCGGCACGCGCGCCGCTTTTTTGGGAGGGAAAAAGCCATGCTCTGCGAAATTCTCTCGGTCGGCACCGAGCTTCTCATGGGCCAGATTGCCAACACGGACGCCCAGTTCCTGGCGCGGCGACTGGCCATGCTGGGCATCACCATGCACCGGCAGACCACTGTGGGCGACAACCCCGGACGCGTGAAGGAGGCGCTGGGCGAGGCGCTCGCGCGCGCCGACCTGGTCATCACCACCGGCGGGCTCGGCCCCACCGAAGACGACCTGACCAAGGAGATGGTGGCCGAGTATTTCGACCTGCCCATGGAGATGCATGAGGAGAGCCTCGAGCGCATCGCCGGGTATTTCCGGACGATCGGCCGGTCCATGCAGCAGAACAACCGAAAGCAGGCGCTCATGCCGAAGGGCGCGCGCGTCATGCCCAACCGCAAGGGCACCGCGCCCGGCTGCATCGTCGAGCAGGGCGGCAAGATCGTCGCCGTGCTGCCCGGCCCGCCCTTTGAGCTCACCGACATGTACGAGCAGCAGCTCGAGCCCTATCTGCTGGCGCGTAGCGACAAGGTGATCGCCTCGCGCTTCCTGCACATCGTCGGCGTGGGCGAATCCGAGGTGGAGACGCGGCTCATCGACCTGTTCCACTCAGACTCTCCCACCCTGGCGCTGTACTGCAGCCCCGGCGAGGTCACGGCGCGCCTGACCGTGATGTGCGGGCGGGACGAGGATCCCGCGCCGCTGCTGGAGCCCGTCGACCGGGAAATCAGGCACCGGCTGGGCAGCGCCGTATACGCCGAGGGATTCGACGTGTCGCTTCCGAAAGAAATCGTGCGCCGGCTGACCGACCGGGGCGAAACGCTCGCCACGGCCGAAAGCCTGACCGGGGGCATGCTGGCCTCGCAGGTCGTGGATGTGCCCGGCGCGAGCCGCGTGCTCGTCGAGGGGCACGTGACGTACGCCACGGAGGCGAAGCGCCGCGTTCTGGGCGTGCCGCGCGAGATACTGGACGCCGTCGGGCCGGTGAGCGAAGCCTGCGCCCGGGCGATGGCCGAGGGCGCGCGCCGCGTCAGCGGGGCGACCTACGCGCTGGCGACCACGGGGCTGGCCGGGCCGGACGGCGGCACCACGGAGACGCCGGTCGGCACGGTGTTCGTGGCGCTGGCCAGCGCGCACGGCGACACGCAGGTGAAGCGCCTCGCGCTGCGCAGCGACCGCGCCCGCATTCGCGCCATGAGCTGCCTGCACGCGCTGAATCTGCTGAGGCTGCATCTGGACGGCCTGTCCGCCGACGATCCGCCGGCGCCCCGGAGGTGATGCGATCATGGGGTATGCCGATCTGCATATCCACACCACGTTTTCGGACGGCTCGCTCACGCCGGAGGCGGTCGTCGCGCGGGCGGTTCAAAACGGCGTGACGATGCTCGCCGTGTGCGACCACAACGTGACGGGCGGCTCGCTGGCCGTGGAGCCGCTGGCCCGGGCGGCCGGCCTGCGGTTCGTGCGCGGCGTGGAAATCGATGCGCTGTACGCCGGCCGCGACGTTCACATGCTGGCCTACGGGGCGGATTTCGACGACGCGGCGCTCACGGCGCTGCTGCGGCATGAGCGGTGGGCGCTCGACCACATGAGCGAGGTTCTGCTCGAGCGCATGAAGCCCGATTATCCCGCGCTGGATTTCGACGATTATCTCGCCTTCCCGCACGATCCCGCGGCGGGCGGCTGGAAGATGCTGCAATACCTGATGGCGAGGGGCGTGACGAGCGCCCCGCACGACGGGCGGCTGTTCTACCCGCGCTACGGCGTTACCTACGAGGACGCGGGGTTCGAGTCGATCGGGGAGGTGGCGCGGATCGTACACGCGGCGGGCGGCGCGCTCATACTCGCCCATCCCGGCGAGGTATTCGGCCGCGTGGCCGACGACGCCTTCATGACCCTGGTCGAGGAGGCCGTTCACGCGGGGGCGGACGGCATCGAGTGCTTCTATCCGACGCATCCGAAGGAGATGACGGAAAGGCTGCTCGCCTTCGCGCGCGGTCATGGGCTCAAAATAACAGCCGGCTGCGACTGCCACGGCGTGTTCGGGGACACCGACATCGGGCAGACGCAGACGGATGAAGGGCTGATTGTGCTGTAGGCCGATCCGCCCCGCGGACGGTGCGGCGACCGGATGCACAGACGGGGAAGCTCCTTCGGCGCGTGCTTCCGGAGCGTGCCCCCAACAGCGGAGTGTGTTCCCGAATGCCGGCAGATGCGGTTTCGCGCGGATTCGGGAACACACTCTGATCGTTTGTCAGAGCGCCATATCCTTGCAGGCCCTGACAAGCATCTTCACATTTTCCAGCGGCGTGGCCGCGCCCATGTCGCAGCCGGGGGCCAGAATGTGGCCGCGGCCGTTGGCCGTTTTGATGCGCTCGCAGGCTTCGGCGTAGACCTCCTCCGCCGTGCCGTTCAGAAGCGCGCCTGCCGGATTGATGTTGCCCATCATGACAAGCCTGCCATCCGCGTCGGTCAGCGCCGCGTCGAGGTCCACCAGGTAGTCGCCCGAGAACGCGCGCACACCCGCGTCGCGCAGCGCCTTCACCCGCTGGCCGGACGCGCCGCACACGTGCGTGAAGAAATACCTGTACTCCGGCAGCTTCGCCTTCAGGTTCTCCAGCGCCGGAATCACCCACTCCTCGAACATGCCCTGGCTGATCAGGCTGCCGCTCGCCACCGGCTCGGCCGGCATGGCGATGTCGCAGCCGTTCTCATGCAGCAGCTTGAACATCTCCGCGCTCACGCAGGTCGTGAAGTCGAGAAGCTCCTCCACCAGCTCCGGCTCGTCGAGCATCAGCATGATGAAGTCCTGCGTGCCGACCATGACCGCCGCCATGGTGAAGGGGCCCGCGATGTCGCCCAGCAGGTACTTGCGGTCGCCGGCGAGCGCCTTTACGTTTTTGCACTGACGGATCATGCCCTGCACAAACTCGTTGGCCAGCAGCTTCTCCCGGATGGTGCTCTTGTCCAGCTGAGGAATCTCCTCCTCAGGATCGGTGAACACCGCGCCGGTGTCCGTGGGACGGCCGGGCTCGTCGATGTGAATGGGACAGCCGAAGGCGTTCAGGCACGCGGTGAACACGCCGGACACCGCGCTGATGACGTCCGTCTCGATCTCGTCCATCCACTTCACGATCATGGCCGCGCCGCCGTCCTCCATGCCGTAGAGCTGTCGATAGGACAGGTTTTCCGTCCTGGCAATCCACGCGCCGCCATCCACCAGGCAAAAGGGCGTGCGGTCTGTCGGCTGATGCGCCAGCACGGCGTCGATGCGTTCCTTGGATGTCATGGTTTTCGTTCCTCCCTTGTTCCTGGTTTTCACGAGTTTCCGGGAAAGGCCATGCGCCAAACCCGTTTCATCATTCCCCGACCCGTGAAAAGCTGTTTTTTTGCATGTCCGAGCGTTGCACTTCGGAACCAAATCCAGTATAATTCATATTGCGCGGGCAATCATTGTAAAAATACGTGATTATTTGGAATTTCAGGTGGTGTTTTCATGCCGGAGGCGCTGTTTGAGCTGGTTCCCAGGGAGCATCTCGCCGACATACTGAGCCATATCCATTGCTACACAGGGCTGCCGCTTCGCCTGATCGACCTGGACGGGCGGGATCTGCTGCGCTTCGGCGTCCCCACGGACTGCTGCCGTCTCCTGGGAGAGGCTTCGGCGTGCCAGGCCTTCCACCGGAAGGCCGGAGAGCAGGCGAAGGCGCTGGGGGAAGGCTATATCTTCTCCTGCGACGCCGGCTTCAATCACATCGCCTATCCCCTGGCGGACAGGGACGCGCTGCTGGGCACGGTATTGCTGGGGCCCTTCCTGATGGACGCGGTTTCCCCGGACGACGAGCCCGCCCGCAGCCGCGAGGCGTACGCCGCCCTGCGGGCGCTGCAGGTTCTGGAGCCGAAGCGCGTCACCAGCCTGAGCCGGATGATGGATTACATGTTCCAGTCCATCATCCCGGCCGAAAGGGCCATCCTCATGCAATCACGGGAAAAGGCCGCCAGTCAGTCCCGCATCGGCGAGGCGCTGCAGATGTATAAGAATCAGGCCATTTCTTCCTCATACGAATACTTCTATGAGAAAGAGCTGCTCCTGCTGGCAAAGGTGAAAACCGGCGCCATCGCTCAGGCCAAGGCGCTGATCAACGACCTGCTGGGCTATGTGCTCTTCAGCGAGGGCTGGAACGTGTCGGCCATACGGCTGCGGGCCATCGAGCTGACCACGCTGCTCTCCCGCGTGGCCCTGGACGGCGGCGCCAACGCGGACAGCATCTTTCGGCTGAACGAGCAGTTTCTGGAGCTGATCAGCCGGCAAAGCGGCATCGAGGACATATCGCTTCTGCTGCTGGATGTGGTCGAGGGCTTCATGAGCGCCATGTTCAACCGGACGGACAGGGGCAACCTGCACATCCGCCAGGCGCTGCGCTACATTGCCGCGCACTACGCCGAACCGCTGCGCATTGCGGATGTGGCCAAAACGCTGCACCTCAGCCCGGACTACTTTGCCACCCTGTTCCGCAGGACCGTGGGCGAGAGCTTTAACGCCTATCTCATGCAGATACGAATAGAGGAGAGCAAGCTGCTGCTGCTCTCCACCAACGACACCCTGACCGACATCGCCGTCGCCACCGGCTTCTCCGATCAGAGCTATTTTTGCAAGGTATTCAAGAAACACATGGGCATATCGCCGGGAAAATACAGAAGATAGCGCGGCCGTCCATGCGGGCGGGCCGCGCCGCCCTCAGCCCAGCGCGACGTCCAGGATCATCATCACCACGAAGCCCAGCGAAAAGGCGATCGTCCCCGCGTTGGAATGCTCGCCGGCCGACATCTCCGGAATGAGCTCCTCCACCACCACGTACATCATTGCGCCCGCGGCAAAGGCCAAGAGGTACGGGAGCACGGATACCACGGCGCTCGCCGCGGCGATCGTGACCACAGCCGCCACCGGCTCCACAACGCCGGACAGGACGCCGTACCAGAACGTGCGCGGCTTCGGCAGTCCTTCCGCCCGCAGCGGCATCGACACGATGGCGCCTTCCGGAAAATTCTGGATCGCGATGCCCAGCGCCAGCGCCAGCGCGCCCGCCTGGCTGACCCGGTTATCCCCCGCCAGCCATCCCGCATAGACCACGCCCACAGCCATGCCCTCGGGGATGTTGTGCAGCGTGATGGCCAGGATGAGCTTGGTGGTTCGCTTCAGCCGGCTCCTGGGGCCTTCGGCCTGTCGGTCCATGTGCATGTGGGGCGTCACGCCGTCCAGCAGCAGCAGGAACGCGACGCCCGTCAAAAAGCCCGCCGCGGCCGGCACAAACGACAGCCGGCCCATGGACTGTGCGCCCTCCAGCGCGGGCAGCAGCAGACTCCAGAACGAAGCCGCCGTCATAACTCCCGCGGCAAAGCCCGTCAGAACCCGCTGCAGCCTGTCGGAAATGCCCTCCCGCAGAAAAAACACCATCGCCGCGCCCAGGCTCGTGCCGCCCAGCGGCAGCAGAATGCCCAGCAAAATCTGTCCGATCACATGGATCCCTCCTCCCGGTCCTATCTCAGCTCCCGCCTCAGCAGATCCCCGTCCGCCTCCGGCATCACCGCGCGCAGGTGTTCGTACAGCCGCTCGAAGGATTCCCCGGGCGCGCGCCCGCCCGGCGCGAGCAGCGTATCCCCGCCCAGCCAGTCGTCGGCCGTGCAGAGCACCGCGCTGCCCCAGCCGTAGGGCCGGCCGTATTTGTCCACGCTGTAGCGGAAATCGGCGTTCACCACGTAGGTCTGCATTTCAAGACGGGTGAGCGCGCCGTCGAACCCCTCGGAAAAACCGCAGCCGCGCCTGACCTCGCTCGACAGCGCGCACGGATGCATGCCGAGATACTCCATCAGCAGGCGCTCCCGCCGCGGCACAAGCCCCTCGTCCAGCCGCGCGTCGAACGCATAGCCTTCCCGGCGCCAGTTGGCCAGATCCGGGAACCATTCCGGGCTGACGAAGGCGGTCCTGTTGCGGATGAATTTGCCGTAGACGCAGCGCTTTTCAAACGCCAGCGGCCCCTTCCACTCCCACGGCCCGTCCTGATCCGTGAACCACGCGCTGCGGTCGACATGCTCCTCCACCGACCAGCCCGGCACGCGCGTTCTGAAAAAGGGCACGACGCCGACCTCCCGGATCAGCGCCTCGAGCTCTTCGCGGGTGCGAATGCGATCTCTCATTTTCTCTTCCTCCCGTCAGACCCTCTTTTCCGGCCGGCGACCGGCGCGGAGGCGCGCGCAGACGACGCCCGCGCGGCCGTGAACGGCGTCCTGATTTCCGTTCCTCCCCTTCCCGTGAATAGTATACATCAACTTTTTGAGGCTTTTTCGCGCCAATGCGCTTTTTTACAGGAATTTATACATCATGTTCGGATTGCCGCAGAAAGCTGTCGATTGCGCCAACCCCCTGCCTTCGGCGCGCGAAGGCAGGGGGCGATGGATGGGCGTATACCGTCCGGCATCAGCTGAGCGAAACGCCCGAGAGCCCGAAGCGCGTAAAGGCATAGGTATCGACATAGCGCTCGCTCACGCCGCCCGGCTGCCAGGCGCCGTAGCCGGAGAACAGATCGGGCGACACGCTCAGCGGCTCGGGCGAGGCCGCCCAGTGGAACGGGCCGAACACGTTGCGGTAGCTGGAATACAGCGTGACGTCCAGCGTGTTTTCGCCCGGCCTCACCAGGCCGGCGACGTCCGCAGTGCGCCCGAACATCAGCGTGCGCGCGGGGCCGCCGTTGACGCTCACCCTGGCCAGCATGAAGCGGCCGTCCAGCCGCAGCGCCGTCTCGTCGCCGCGGGCGCTGAACCGCAGCCGCAGCGTCATCTGCCCGCCGAAGAACGGATAGCCGCTCTGCGTCAGCGCGTTGGCCGAAACGCGGCGCACCGGCGCGCCCAGCGCGAAGCCGTCCGCCGTGATGAGCGTATCCCGCTCGCCGGGCGCGAACGCGCCGCCCTTCACGGCAAAGTCGCCGCGCAGATACACCGCCTCGATGTCGGTGAGGTAGCTCAGGCAGTTGATGAGGCTCTCGGTGCCGTCGGAATGCTCGTAGTACACGCCGTTGAAGACGCGGTAGACCTCTTCGCTCTGACGGTAGTCAATCTCGTACACCAGCTCGTTTTCACCGGGCCGCGCCAGGCTCAGGATATCCGCGCTGACAAACGCCGCATCAAACGAGCCCCTGTCCTTCAACCGGATTTCCCCGCCATTCAGCCACACCCGCTTCGCGCGCATGGTCTCGCTCTCGAGGCGCAGCGACGCGGGCCGGCCCGCCAGCGTGAAGCGGTATTTGAGCCACACCGTGCGGTTGGTTTTGCCGCGCAGCAGCATGTCGCTCACCGCCATGACGGGCAGCGGCTTCGTATACGTCTCGCCGTCACAGGAGAGGGCGGCATAGTCCAGCGTGAGCGTGTTTTCATCGCGCGCGATGATGTCCGCCTCCAGCGGCAGGCTTTGCCATGCGCTGCGCCGCGCTGCGGGGGCGGCGGGCTGCGCCGCGTCGTCCAGCATGACGATCACCGACCGGCCCGGATCGAAGGTGAGCGGCACGGCGATGCCGTCGTCCGTCCTGCGGAAGAACAGCGGCCGGTATTCGCGCGTTTCGAGGTCGAACAGCTTCGCGCCCTTCGCGGCAAAGCGGTACTCGACGGCGAACGTCGCCTTGTCGGAGAGATTGACGGCGTACAGAAAATCGCCGAAGGCGGCGTGGCGGAAGGTGGAGCGCACCTCGGTGTCCGGCGCGCTGACGGCGTATTCGCGGCTGACGAGATCCTGAAGGCCCACGTTGGCCTTCAGGAAGGAGAGGTCGGCTTCCTCGCCGTTGACCAGGTGCGGCGCTCTGCCCTGCAGATACAGCCTGCCGCCGTTTTCCACGAACCGGCGCAGCAGATCCGCTGTGCAGGCGTCCAGGCCCTCCATCTCGGGAACGACCACCGCCGTATAGACGCACCGGCCCAAGACGAGCGTCGCGCCGTCCACGCGGCCATGCTCGCTCAGCAGCGTCTCATCGACGTAGTGGTGGCCGATGTTGGCGCGCCCCAGCGCCTCGATGAGCGCCTCGAACCGCCCGTTCAGCGCATCGCAGGAATGCGGGTCGCCGCGCCTGAAGGTGAAGTACGCCGAGTGGATGGGATGGATAACCGCCACGGGCGCCTCCTCGCGGCTCTCCGCGAGCATATAGCCCAGCGCGGTGAAGTAATCGTTGAAGCGCCTGAACGACTCCGGCTTCGTCCAGGTGTTATGCTCGGAATAGAACGCCGGATAGTCGCGCTTGCGCTGGCCGCGAATGGAATACGGATACAGGTGCTGGCACATCTGGTTCACGCCGTTCACATACTGCCATTCGGCAATGCGCTTGAGCTCCACGGGCGTCACGTCCCAGCCCGCGCAGGCAAAGGTTTCCGTCAGCACGTGCTTCCTGCCCAGCTGCTGGGCCACGGACGACACCTGGCGCGGGGCGGCCTCCGTGTGGATCCTGCGGCCCAGCCAGTCCATGCCGGGCTTGTGCTCGTACTCGTAGAACGGCATCACGCCGGCGGTGCACATCATCTGGCCGAACAGGCTGCTTTCTTCAATGGTGTGGCCTGTCAGCTGACAGTTGTGCGCCGCGCACCAGTCGTAAATCTGCCTGGCGAAGTTCTCGGTATAGAGCCGGTTCATCAGCTTCCAGTAACGAAAGCGCAGCCGCTTCGACTGGTCGCAGTCCACGAACAGCGCGCCCAGCTCGTCCAGGAGGTCCTCGCCGTATTCAGCCCTGTACGCGTCCAGCGCGACCGGCGTATAGGCCGTGTCCCAGCGGAAAAACTGCGGCTCGTCGGTGAAAAAGCCCATCATGGGCCGGCCAAACGCCTTTCCGAACCGCGCGTAATACTTTTCGTGCGTCTCGTCGATGAACTTGCGCACGATCGCCGGGTTCAGGATGTCGACGACGGATGAATTCTTCTTTTCGTACACCGTCAAGTATTCCTTCACGCCCGCCCGCTCGCCGGTCACGCGCTCAAGGCGCGTGCCCGACAGCGCGTACACGGCCAGAGCGCTTTCATCGAAGCGGTCCTTTGTCTCGCACACGATGAAGTGCTCCCAGTTGGCCTCGTCTTCCAGCAGCTTCATGCCCGCGAAGCCGCTCGGCCAGCCGTTCTCATCATAACACCAGGCGTCCATGCCCAGCTTTTCAGCCTCGTCGATGCAGGCCTCCGTGGCCTTCATCCAGTCCTCGCCCATATATTCCGTGGTCAGCCCGCCGCGCGCGTGCATGAAGAATCCGCCGATGCCCGCCTCCTTCATCAGGCGGATCTGGCGGCGCAGCTCGTCGGGCTGCAGCGCGTCGTTCCAGCTCCAAAAGGGGATGGACTGGTATTCCGTCATATCCTGTCTGAGCAGCTCCCTGATATCCATGGCGCATCTCTCCCTGTTCAGATTGTCCGCCATCATTATACCAGAAACCGCGGCGTCCTTCAATCTTCTTCCGGCTGTTCGCCGTCAGGTTGTCCGCGGTTCGCCGGGACCGGTTCATTCGAGCCCGGTGAATTGGCGATTGGCAACAGCCCGCCAACCGCCAATACATAAATAAGCCGACCCTGACGACGCCGTGCGCGGCCGTTGACACATCCGCGCCGCCGGGTTATAATGGACGCAGGTGCCGAATATGCGGCCGGATTGCCCGGCGACACGCGCAGGCCGGCCGGCGGGCCGTTCTCCGCGCGCACGCGTCCTCATTCGTCGCGAATGCGGACGTCTTTTGCTTTTCTGCGCCGCGCCGGAGGTATCCGGCGGGCCGGAGGCGTAAAGAATATCGGGCGGGGACACTGAATGATCTGACAGGAGGGAGATGAAGCCATGATTTATGACGCGGCTGTGATCGGAACGGGCCCTGCGGGCGTATCCGCGGCGTTGAATCTGAAAATCCACAACAAGAATTTTCTCTGGATCGGCAGCAAAACCCTGAGCGGCAAGATTTCCAAAGCCGAGCGGGTGGAAAACTATCCCGGTCTGCCGGGCGTGACCGGCGCGCAGCTGAACGAGGCGTTCAGGAAGCATGTCGAAGCCATGGGCCTGGACATTCACGAGGCCATGGTCAACCTGATCGTGCCGATGAAGGATCATTACGCGCTCACGGCGGGCGCGGACTTTTACGAGGCCCGGACGGTCATTCTCACCACCGGCGTGGCCGCGGCGGGCACGCTGCCCGGCGAGGAGGCGCTGGTGGGACGCGGCGTGAGCTACTGCGCCACCTGCGACGGCGGGCTGTATCGCGGCCGGACCATCGCGGCGATTGTCACAAACCGGCGCTTTGAACACGAAGTGAAGTATCTGGCGGAGCTGGCGGACAGGGTGTATTTCTTCCCGACATACAAGGACGCCGCGCGGATCGCGGAGAATGTCGAAGCGCCGGACGCGCGGGCCGTAGCGGTTGAGGGCGAGGCGCGCGTGAGCGGACTCAGGCTGTCGGACGGCGGGACGCTGCCCGTGGACGGCGTGTTCTGCCTGCGGGACGCCATCTCGCTGAGCACCCTGCTGCCCAGGCTTGCCGTGGAGGCGGGGCACATCGCGGTGGATCGGCGCATGGCCACCAATCTGCCCGGCGTGTTTGCCGCGGGCGACTGCACCGGCCGGCCCTATCAGTACGCCAAGGCGGTGGGCGAGGGCAATGTGGCCGCGCACAGCGCAATCGAATATCTGGCGGAAAGCGGCAAGGCGCGCTGAGAGCCGCGCGCTTGACAGCGCATGAGGCGCGTGTTATCATAACAGCACGGCGAAACAGCAGGCGGCCGGGCCGGCAGCGGGCGGCTGCGGCGCATACGTGATCAGGCCAAAGCATCCGGGCGATTTCCGTCGAAGCCGGAGGCAGAGCCGGCGGGACGGAACCCAGGCGAAGGAGAACAGGCGCATGACAAGCAAAGATCTGAAAAGCATGAATCGGGTTGAGCTCATGGAGCTGCTGGTCGAACTGACGCGCGAGAACGAGTCGCTGAGCGATCAGGTCGACCGGCTGCAGAGTCAGCTCAGGGAAGCGCGGGAGAAGGCGGGCTCCCGCGCCATCGCGATTGAGAAGGCCGGCTCCATCGCCGAGGCCGCGCTCGCGCTGAACGGCGTGTTCGAGGCGGCGCAGCAGTCCGCCGCGCAGTACCTGGAGAACATTGAGCGCCTGAGCCGGGAACAGCAGTCCATCTGCGACCGCATGCTGGAGGAAACGCGTCTCAAATGCCAGGAGATGGAGATCGGCACGCAGCGCCGCTGCGACGAGCTCTATCGCGCCGCCGAAGCGGATGCCTCCCGGAAATGGAGCAGCCTGGCGAAGAATCTCGAGGAGACGGTGCACCAGTTCGTCCACAGCGCCGCCAATGAGGATGGCAAAGCCTGAACGGGCGGTTCCGAAGCGCATGGCTGACGCCAGGCGCGCCTGTGCGGCCTTCAGGGGCTGATTCCGACCGTTTTTCCGTCGTGCCGCGCCGCGTCTTCCCGATGCCTTCGCATTTTCCGCAGACGCGCCCCGCCCGGCAGAGGACGGCCTCGCGATCAGCGCCTTTCGGCCCATATGAGCGCACGCGGGCGGGCGCCGTGCGCTTTTTTCAGATTGTGCAACCGGCAGGGAATGGGATGCGTCTGAATGGACAGAGAACAGTGCGGAGCGGGGCGGATCGTGCGCCGCCCGCACGCCGGGAGGATCAGATGGACAAGACCGTATTGTATATCGTCGTTCCCTGCTACAACGAGGAAGAGGTGCTGCCGATCACCGGCCCGCTGTTTCTGGGCAAGCTCAGGCAGCTGATCGGCGAGGGAAAGATCAGCGAGGAGAGCCGGGTCCTGTATGTGGACGACGGCAGCCGCGACCGCACGTGGGAGATCATCTGCGGCCTGGCCGGGCAGGACGGCCACTTCGCCGGCATCCGGCAGAGCCGGAACCGCGGGCACCAGAACGCCGTGCTGGCGGGGCTGATGGAAGCCATGGACCGCTGCGACGTCACCATCAGCATCGACTGCGACGGCCAGGACGATGTGAACGCCATGGACGAGATGATTGACGCCTATCACGACGGCTGCGAGATCGTGTACGGCGTGCGCGCCAGCCGCGAGACGGACACCTTTTTCAAACGCGTTTCCGCCGAAAGCTATTACCGGCTTCTTCGCTTCATGGGCGCGGACGTGGTGTTCAACCATGCGGATTACCGCCTGATGAGCAGCCGCGCCCTGCGGGAATTCGCCAAATTCAAGGAGGTCAATCTGTTTCTGCGCGGCATGGTGCCGCTGGTGGGCTTCAAGAGCACCTGCGTGTCGTATGACCGGCGCGAGCGGCAGGCGGGACGGAGCCACTACCCTCTCAAGAAGATGCTCAAGCTGGCTTTCGACGGCATCACCAGCCTGTCCGTGCGGCCCATCCGCATGATCACGGTCACGGGCCTGCTGATTTTCCTCATCAGCCTGATCGGCATCCTGTGGTCGGTCGTCACTGCCCTGTGCGGCCGCGCCGTGCCGGGCTGGGCGAGCACCGCCTGCATTGTGTTCCTGATGGGCGGGCTGCAGGCGCTGTTCATGGGCGTGATCGGCGAATACATCGGCAAGATCTATCTGGAAACAAAGGGCCGGCCGCGCTACATCATCAGCGGCCGGACGGAAAACCTGCCGCAGGACGATGCGAAATAGGGCCGTGCCCCAGCACCGTTCCCCCTGTCCGGGGAAGCGCATCATAACCCGTTTCCGCCGCGCATCCCGCCGCCCGTCAATGAGCGGCGGGATGCGCTCGCTTATCGACGCATCGCGCCCGGTCGGGCGGCAGGCGGCCGTTCCTCCGAAAAAAACGGCGCTGTTTCCCCTGCGTTTACCGTTGCGCGCTTGAATTTTTGGGAAATCCATGCTAATATAGTGTCTGATTTTTTACAGAGAAGAGAGAGTGTCGATATGATCACCGCCATCTGTCTCAATCCGGCCATTGACCGCACCGCTTCCGTCCGCGCGCTGGTGCCGGGCGGGCTCAACCGCGTCATCGCGTCGCGCAGCGACGCGGGCGGCAAGGGCATCAACGTCGCCGTGACGCTGGCCCGCCTCGGCGAGGACGCCGCCTGTGTGACCTTCCTGCCGCGCGAAAACGGCCGGATTGTGGAGGAAAGGCTGGCCGGCGAGGGCGTTGAGAGCGCGTCTGTCGCCCTGGCCGGCTCCATTCGCACCAATCTCAAGCTGCTGGATGAGGAGAAGGGCGAAATCACCGAGATCAATGAGTCCGGCGCGCCGGTCAGCGCCGCGCAGCTCGAGGAGATGACCGCGCTCATCGCCGGCTATGCTGCGAAGAGCCGTTTTCTCGTGCTGTCCGGCAGCCTGCCGCCGGGCTGTCCCGCCGCCTATTACCGGGACGTCATGGAGCGCGCCGCGCCGCTGCCCTGCCGCTGCGTGCTGGACGCCGACGCCGGCCGCCTGCGCGAAGGACTGCGGGCCAGGCCGTATCTCATCAAGCCCAACCGTTTCGAGCTTGAGGAGCTGACCGGCCGAACGCTCCGCGGCCTTCCGGACATTGACCGCGCCGCACGCGGCCTCGTCGAACAGGGCGTGGGCATCGTCGCGGTGTCCATGGGCGGCGAGGGGGCTTTCATCACGGACGGCGCCGTCTCGCTGTTCGCGCCGTGCGTCAGGGTGAAGGCGCGCTCGACCGTGGGCGCGGGCGACGCCATGATCGCCGGGCTGACCGCCGGCCTGAGCCGCGGCGAGCCGCTTGAGGAGACCTTCCGCCTCGGCGTGGCCTGCGCGACGGCCAGCGTCATGAGCGAAGGGACCGGGCTGATCGACGATCAGACCTGCCGCGCGATTCTCGGCCGGGTGCAGATTGAGGCGCTGTGAGCCTCTTTCCCGGCGATCTGATCACTTTGCGAAGAAGACGAAGGAGCGGGAGTTATGATTGGTGCCGCCGTTATGGGCTGCGGCGTCGTGGGCTACGGCGTCGTGGAGATGCTGATTGAAAACCGGGAGTATGTGGGCCGCGCCGCGGGGCAGGAGGTCAGGCCCCTCTACATGCTGGACATCCGCGACATGGAGGTGCCCGACGGGGTGACGCTCACCCACAGCTTTGAGGATATTCTCGCCGACGACGCCGTGCGGATCGTTGTGGAGACCATTGGCGGCAGCCGCGTCGCCTATGATTTCACCCGGCGCGCGCTGATGTCGGGCCGGCATGTCGTGACCTCGAACAAGGAGCTGGTCGCGGCGCACGGCGACGAGCTGGTGCAGATTGCCGCGGCGCACGGCGTCCGCTATCTCTACGAGGCCAGCGTGGGCGGTGGCATTCCCGTGCTGCACCCCATCATGAGCTGCCTTCAGGGCAACCGGCTGTCCGGCGTGGACGGCATCGTCAACGGCTCGACCAACTACCTGCTCACTCAGATGAAGGAGAAGGGCGTCGATTTCCCCGCCGCGCTGGGCGAGGCCAGGCGGCTGGGCTATGTCGAGGCCGATCCGGCCGCCGACATCGAGGGCTGGGACGCCCGCCGCAAGCTGGCCATTCTGGCCAACGCCTGCTTCGGCTCGCGCTTTGACGACGAGGGTGCCATTCCCACGACCGGCATCAGCGGTGTCACCGAAGACGATTTGGCCGCGGCCGCGGCGTTTTCCGGGGCGGTTAAGCTCATCGCGCATGCGGAGCTCGCCGGGGATGGCGAAAGCTGGACCGGCTGGGTGCATCCTGCGTTTGTGCCCGCCGCACATCCGCTTTACAATGTGTGCGACGTGTTCAACGGCATCATCGCGCATGGCGACTTTGTGGGCGACGTGATGTTCTTCGGCCGGGGCGCGGGGCGCAGGGCGACGGCCAGCGCCGTGGTGGGAGACATCATTGAGGCGGCGCTCGGCGGCCGTGCAGACCGCGCGCCGTGGCGCGTCACGCCGGCCTTCAACGCCGCCGCGCCGGCAAAGCGCCGCTTCCTGACGCGCGCCGCCGCCGACGCCCGCGAAGCGCTCGCACGGCGTGCGCCCGCCTGGGAAACGCGCGCCTGCGCGGATCAGCTGGCCGTGATGACGGAGGCGATGACCGCCGCCGAATACGAGGCCGCCGTTTGCGCGCTGGCCGGGCAGGACGTCCGGCTCGCGCCCGCGCTGTACGTGCTCGAATGACGGAGACAACAGGGATGCATTGGAGAGGCGTTTTCGAGCGGGAAAGCAGCCGTGCGGGGCGAGCGCGTCGTCTTTGCATGGCGGAAAGAGAATAAGCCCTTTTTTCATCAGCTTCACAATAACCTTTTCCGGGTGCGGGAAAGGACCCGGCGATCGCCTGCGTCGCCTCATATTTCGAAATGATGCCGTTTTATTTCCCGGACAGCGGGCGTATCGTGCTTTGTGTCGAATCATGGGAGGAAAGCCGGCCGAACGCAACAAAAAAGGCTGAGCATAGAAGGGGAGGAAATGCCATGGGTATTCTCAGAAAGTGGAATTCTTTAAGCCTGATCTTCCGAATCCTGATCGGGCTGGTCATCGGCGCCGCGTTGGGCTTTATCGTACCGGGGCAGACATGGATCGGCGTGCCCGGCGAGCTGTTCGTCGGCGCGCTGAAGGCGATCGCGCCCATCCTGGTATTCGTGCTGGTGGCGTCGTCCCTGGCCAATTCCAAGGGCGGCAACATGCGGAAGTTCCGCACGGTCATCGTGCTGTATCTGGCCAGCACCCTGTGCGCGGCCATCGTGTCGGTGTTCTCCAGCTTCATCTTTCCCATCACTGTCCCGCTGTCCGGTCTGGACGCCGTGGACACCTCCTCCGCCCCGCAGGGCATGTCCGAGGTGGTGCTCAACCTCTTCAAGAGCTTCATCAACAATCCCGTGGACGCCCTGGCCAACGCCAACTACATTGGCATCCTGTTCTGGGCCGTGGTGTTCGGCATCGCGCTGAAGCCGGCCGCGCCGGCAACCAAGCAGATGATGGAAAACCTGGCGGACGCCGTATCCAAGGTCGTGCGCTGGGTCATCGCCTGCGCGCCGTTTGGCATACTGGGCCTGATGTTCAGCGCCATTGCCACAAGCGGCATGGAAATATTCAAAACCTACGGCCAGCTGATCCTCCTGCTGGTGGGCACGATGCTGTTCGTCTCCCTGGTGGTCAACCCGCTGATCGTGGGCCTTGTGCTCCGGCACAACCCCTTCCCCCTGGTGTTCCGCTGCCTGCGCCAAAGCGGTGTGACCGCCTTCTTCACCCGCAGCAGCGCCGCCAATATCCCAGTGAATATGCAGCTTTGCCAGGAGCTGGGGCTGGATGAGGACCTGTATTCCGTTTCCATCCCCCTGGGTTCCACCATCAATATGGACGGCGCGGCGGTGACCATCACCATCTTTTCCCTGGTCGCGGCCTTCACCACCGGCGTTCACGTCACGCTGCCCATGGCCATCTTCCTGAGCATCGTGGCCACGTTCTCCGCCTGCGGCACATCCGGCGTGGCGGGCGGCTCGCTGATGCTGGTGCCGCTGGGATGCTCGCTGTTTGGCATCTCCAATGACATCGCCATGCAGCTGGTGGGCGTGGGCTTCATCATCAGCGTTATCCAGGATTCCCTGGAAACGGCGCTGAACTCCTCCGGCGACGTGCTGTTCACCGCCACCGCAGAATTCTTCGACTGGAAAAAAAGCGGACGGAAGCTGCCGCTGTAACATGAAAGGCGCTTTCCCGGCTCAGGTCGGGCGTGCAGTCCCGCTTTTCTGAAGCGTGGGCAGCGGGCTCTCTATCTGGACCTTTCCGGGAAGAGCCCCGGAAACAGGTTCTTCACGGAAAACTGTGGGATGATGGAATGGGCCTGGCCATGCCGCGCCTGCCCCGGACTTTATCCCGCGGCCTTCCGTGAAGAACCGTTTTTTATACTCTTTTTTCCTGGCGTCAAATGGCATTATCGGTCGCCTTACAGCCCTTTTCCGTAGGGCATCACGACCACGGGGGCGTTTTCCTCCCGCGGGTCGAGCGCGTCCGCGTGGGCGCACGGCTGACACATGGCCTCGAGGAACGGCTCGACAGCGCCCAGCTCGAAGCGGAGCTTCTCCGTGCGGAAGTGCATGGGCACAGTCACGCGCGCACCGATGCGCCGGGCCAGCGCGGCTGCCTGCCCCGCGTCGATGGTATACACGCCGCCGACCGGGATCAGCAGCACGTCCACCGCGCCGAAACGGCTGATCTGCTCGTCGCTCAGGTCGTGCCCCAGGTCGCCCAGGTGCACGATGCGCGCGCCGTCCGCCTCTATGGAGAAGATGACGTTGCCGCCCCGCCTGCTGCCGGCCGCGTCATCGTGGAAGGCGGGATAGCCCTCGATGCGCGCGCCGCACAGCGCACAGGACTGCGCCTCGCGCAGGACATGCTTCGGCGCGAGAGCGCCGATGTGGTTATGGTCGTGGTGGTTGTGGCTCATCGTCACGATATCCGCCGCGCGGACGGGCATGTCGTATCCCACCGCGGGGTCGAACGGATCGGTCACGATCGACGTGCCGTTGTCCAGATCAATGCGAAAGCTCGCGTGGCCTATCCAGGATAGCTTCATGCTTCATTCCCTCCCATCAAGTCGAGACACAGTCCGCAGCAGGCCATGAGCCCGCCGCAGTTTTTCCGCAGCGCCACCGCCGCCGCCTGGCGCACGGCGCGCTCATATCCGTCCGGATGCTTCAGCTCAAGGCGCTTGACGCCCTCGATCCAGCATGCCGTTTCCTCGTCGCACACCGGCATGCCGCGCCGCTTTTCAAGCTGCCGCGTGAGATCGCCGGCGCGCGTCCTCTTTCCCGCCCAGTCTGAAAAGGCGTCGGCCCATTCGATGCCCGGCGTCAGCAGGAGGAGTCCCGGCCGCGCCTCGACGCGCAGGTGCGCCCGCTCCAGCGCGGCGGCAATCGCCTGCCAGGAGGCCTGCCGCGCGGGCAGGTCGGTCACATAGAGAGCGCCGCCTCTGTCACAGCGCAGAAACGCCCCCGTGTCCGCCAGCACGCGGACAGCGTGCGCGCGCATCGGATTCATGAGCCTCACCTCGCCCATACTATATCACATTTTGGCCGCGCGCTCAACGGATATTTGCGAAGATGGTGGGGGTGCATTTGAGCCCGCCAAACGCCAATTTGCCGGAGCGCACGAGAACCGGCTTCCCAAACGAAACGATCCTGTTGCGTTCATCTGTCGGTTGCAATTTTCTCCCCTGTCGTTTATAATCATAGATGAAATTGGGAAAAGCCCGTCGAGCCGGGCTGAGGAACGGGGAATGGGGGGAGAGGCGCATGAGTCGCCGGGAACAGATGGAAGGCGAGCGGGTTACAGAAAACATCCGGCTCTGTCCGGATGGGGCGTATCGTTGGTCGTATGAGTTCGACATGCTGCGCAATCCCACGATTCTCATCACCGTCTGGAAGGTGCTGGGCATCGCGTTCGGCGCGGTGTACCTGTTCAGCCTTGTCGTGAGCCTGATCGACGCCTCGATCAGGAACTGGAGCGATTTATGGGGGCTGAGCCGGATCTTCCTCCTGCTGGCGGCGGTGTTTTTTGTTCTGGGGCTGGTCAGTTATCTCATTCTGGCGGCCGCGTTTGGCTGGAAATATATCGTGCTCTTTGAAATGACGGACAGGTACGTGAAGCATATCCAGACGCCGAGGCAGCTCAGGAAGGCGAAGAAGCTGGCCCGGATCACAACGGTTGCGGGGCTGCTCGCGAAGCGGCCGTCCACGGTCGGCGCGGGGCTGCTCGCCGGATCAAAGAGCGCCAGCATATCCGAATTCAGCCGCGTGAGAACCGTCAGGGCGCGCCGCTGGCGCCACACCATTCATGTCAATCAGCTTCTCGACAGGAATCAGGTCTATGCGGAAAACGCCGATTTCGACTTTGTGGAGCGGTTCATCAAAGATCACTGCGTGAATGCGAAGATCAGATAGGGGAGGATGCGAGTCCGTCCCGGCATGCAGGACAGGGTTCACGGCGAAAAACAGCAGCGAAGCGGCCGCTTTCGTTCAGGCGATGCCTGACGACGGCGGCCGCTTCGCATGCCCCGGGCGCTATGCCTGCTTTTCCGCCAGCAGCTTTTTGGCGCTGGAAATGCGCACGCAAAGGGTGAAGATGTCCATGGCGTTCTGAAGGTCGGCCATGCTTGGATACGTGGGGGCGATGCGGATGTTGGAATCGTTGGGATCCTGACCGTAGGGCCAGGTGGCGCCCGCGGGGGTCATCACCACGCCGGCCTTCTTGGCCCGGGCCACGATGTCCTTCGCGCAGCCCGGCAGGGAGTCGAACATGATGAAGTAGCCGCCCAGCGGCGTCGTCCAGGTGCCGATGTTCAGGCTGGCCAGATCCCGCTCGAGGATGGCCTCCACCGCTTCGAATTTCGGACGGATGATGTCCGCGTGTCTGCGCATATGCTCCACCATGCCGTGGATGTTTCCGAAGAAACGCACGTGGCGGAGCTGATTCACCTTGTCGTGGCCGATGGTCTGGTGGCGCAGGTAGACCAGAAAATCCTCCATGTTATTGGGGCTGGTGGCGATGGCGGCGATGCCGCTGCCGGGGAAGGTGATCTTCGAGGTGGAGGAGAATTTGTAGACCAGGTCCGGATTTCCCGCCCGCTTGCATTCCGCCAGGATCTCGATCAGGTAGTCCTGCCGGTGATCATACAGGTGGTGCATGCCATAGGCGTTGTCCCAGAAAATGCGGAAATCCGGCGCGGCGGGCTCCAGGCGGGCGAAGCGCCGCACCGTCTCATCCGAATAGGAGATGCCCTGAGGGTTGGAGTACTTGGGAACGCACCAGATGCCCTTGATGGCGGCGTCCTCCCGCACGAGCTGTTCGACCATGTCCATGTCCGGCCCGATGGGCGTCATGGGCACGGGAATCATTTTGATGCCGAAATACTCCGTGATGGCGAAATGCCGGTCATAGCCGGGGACCGGGCACAGGAATTTGACCTCCGGCAGGCGGCACCACGGCGTATTGCCCATCACGCCGTGCGTCCACGCCCGGCTGACGGTGTCGAACATCACGTTCAGCGACGAGTTGCCGTATATGATGATGTCCTTCGGATTGTTTTCCATCATGTCGCCCAGCAGCTCCCGGGCCTCCTCGATGCCGGTCAGCTGGCCGTAGTTGCGGCAGTCCGTGCCGTCCTCGCAGGTCAGGTCGGACCGGGAGTCCAGAACGTCCATCATGTCCATGGAGAGGTCCAGCTGCTCCTGGCACGGCTTGCCGCGGCTCATGTCCAGGTGCATGCCCAGGGCCTGCACCTTTTTATACTGCGTTTTCAGAGAGTCCAGCTCCTGCGTGAGCTCCTCCGCCGTCATGTCGATATAGGGCTTCATGCTCATCCCCCTTTTTCATCCGGCAGATAGCGCCGTGAATTGTCCCCGCCCGGCCGGGCGGCTGCGACTTCCTCGCCGCGGGAAGCCGCATCTGTCCCGGCTGTTCGGCATATAATTGCATAATAGCGAATCGAAATCCTGCATTTTACGATTCAGCGGTGCTATAAACCTACCATATCGCACGGAAAAATGCAAGCGTGTTTCTGATTTTTTTCGAAATATTAGCGTCAGGCCGGTTTATTTGCTGTTTTGCCCGATAATGCGGCCGCGCGCCCCTCAAAAGGCATTGTCAAATTGGGGACGATGCGGTATAATCGGAGCCAGGCCAAAAAAACGGCGCAGCAGCTTTACCGAGGAGGAACCCGACATGAGGCGAGCTCTGGAAATGGACAAAAAAGGCAGCTACAGGTGGTGGATCGTAGGCGCGTGTTTTATCATGGTTTTCACATGTCTGGGATTTTGCAGCAGCACAAAGGGCCTGTATCTGGCGGCCATTACAGAGGCTTTGCAACTTGAACGGAGTCTGTTTTCAATCAACGACAGCATCCGCTTTCTGACGACGGCTCTGCTGAACCTGTTCTTCGGAACGCTGATATCCCGCTTCGGCCCGCGCAGGCTGGCGGCGGCGGGCTTTGGAGCGCTGATTGCCTCCATGCTGATATACTCCGTCGCGGAGAGCATCTACGTGTTTTACATCGGCGGCGCGCTGCTGGGCGTCGGGCTGGCCTGGACCACCACCACGATGGTGGGCTATGTGATCGGCACATGGTGTCGGGAGCACAAGGGCACGATCATGGGCGCCGTGCTGGCAGCCAACGGTCTGGGCGGCGCCCTGGCGGCGCAGATTCTCTCCCGGATCATCTATGGCAGCGCGGATGGCTTCGGCTATCGGACGGCGTACCGCATCACGGCGGTCATCCTGCTGGCGATCGGCGCGTTCGTGGTGCTCGTCCTTCGGGACAGGCCCGCCGACGGAAAGGCGCCGGTCAGGACCGAGAAGAAGGCGCGGGGCGAGAGCTGGAGCGGCATATCCCTTGAGGAGGCGTCGCGCAGGCCGTTTTTCTATCTCGCGGCCGTCTGCGTTTTTCTCACGGGCATGTGCCTGCAGAGCATAACGGGCATCTCCTCGGCGCATCTCAGGGACGTGGGCTTTGACGCCGGCTATGTCGCCACCGTCGTGAGCGTCCATTCCATTGCCCTGGCGGCGTTTAAGTTTCTGACGGGCATCTCCTACGACCGGATCGGCCTGAAGAGGACGATGCTGATCTGCGACGCGGCGGCTCTGGCCACGGCCCTGCTGCTGGCGTTTGTGCACACAGGCCCGCTGGGCGGCGCGATGGCCATGGGCTACGGAATCATTTCCTCGGCGGCCCTGCCGCTGGAGACCATCATGCTCCCGCTGATCACGGGCGACCTGTTCGGCCGGAAGGCCTACGCGAAGATACTGGGCATCCTCGTATCCATCAACACGCTCGGATACGCCGTTGGCTCGCCGCTTTCCAACCTGTGCTACGACCTCACCGGCACGTACAGCGGCATCATCCTCGTTCAGGGCGGGCTGATGGTCGTGGTGACGCTGCTCTTCCAGTATGTGCTCTGGGATGCGGCGCGCGTGCGCAGAGCGGTTGAGGAAAGGGAATGATGCCCGGCGCGCAGCGCCAGGCCGATGCGGAAAGGGCGGCGGCGGAGAGGGATGTGCGTCCCCGTTCCGCCGCCGCCCCATTCTGTCGAGGGTCCGCGCGTCAGTCCGCGGCCTCCTGGAGGCCGTTTTCACGGATAAAGGCCCGGATCTCGTCCTCGCCGTCCAGCACGCCGATTTCCAGATGGGTTTCCACAGAGGCGTAGGCGGGGAGGACGGCGGCCTTTTGTTCCGCCACGGCCTGGGTCCTGGCCACGCCCCAGGTGTTGCACGGCTCGAGCCCGAGGACGTAATCGTGTGATTTCATCATCTTCCACTCGAGGAAGCGCGGCAGCGCGTCGGTGTCAAAGGCCACGTAGCCGGCCAGGGCGAGCGCCGGGTTGCAGAGCATTGCGATGGCGCGCGGGGTCTGCGCGTGGCCGAGGAACAGCTCCTCGCCGCGATTGTCGACGGGCGCGGTCATCCGCGCGGGCTGCGAGGACCGCTCGTTCAGCGGCTCCATGCGCGCGGGCGTGGTCAGCACGCGGCTGACCTCATCGAGCAGAGGATAGCCGAAATTGCAGTGATAGAGCAGCATATAGGGCTCGTCGTTGGCGTCGAGATTGGTGATGCGGTCGCGCAGCGTGAGCGACTTGCCGCGCAGCGTGGTCTCAATGGTGCGTTCGAGCGCCAGGTGCGCGCCGTAGAGGCGCGCTTCATGCATTTCGCCCGAGGCGCGCAGCACATACTCGCCGTTCTCCCAGCGCGCGCAGGCGCCGAATGACTGGGCGGGCACGGCGCCGATGCGTCCGTGCACGGGATAGATGACGGAACCCTCCTCGCAGGCGCCGCCGACGTTGTCCAGCCCGCAGGTGGCCAGCATGCCGCCGCCCCACTGCGGGGCGAACTCGCCGCGCTGGGGCGTCCAGCTCTGCGGGGCGCGCAGGCCGTTGCGGCTCAGGAAGGAGAAGTTGACGCCGCGGTAGGACAGGTCGTAGATGTCCATGCAGCGGTCGGGAACCACCGTGAACCGGAGCCCGGCGGCGTTGTGAAATTCCGCGACGCGGACGCCTTCGCCCGGGCCGCGAAGCAGCTGCGCCTCGCGGATGCCGCAGAGCTGTTCGGGATGGCCGAGACGTTTGAGAAGATCAATATCCATATATCAGTCCTCCAAAGGGTCTTTCGCCAGCATGTCGTCATAGGCCGCCAGCAGCTTGTCGATGAAGGCCGGCCAGATCGTATCGTCGATGAACGGATTGACGTTTTCGGGGGCGGCGGCCAGCCGCTCCAGCACGGAGATCTGCGCCGGGTGGTTGCCCAGGGCGACGTCCACGCGCTCGCGACGCGCCCGCAGAAGGCTCTGGCGGTAGGTCACGCGCACGGAAGCGTCGAGATGGTACTGGCGGATGAACGAGGAGGCCAGCGTGTTGCGGCCGACGCCGCCGTGCATGCCGGCGCGCACGGGCTTGCCCTGCCAGGCGGTGTCAAAGAAGATGCCCAGCGTGCCGGGCGTATGGCCGGGCAGCGCGACGAAGGAGAACGTGGTGTCGCCCACGGTCAGCGTGTCGCCGTCGGCGACCGGATCGGTGATCGGGAAGCCGGTCACCCACATGGAATCGTGCCAGCTGCAAAGGCTCAGGTCGATGCGCTCCGCCGTCAGCGGCAGGTCTCCGACGCCAAGCACGGAGCGGCAGCCGTATTTTTTCATCATGCGGTCGGTGCCGCCGATGTGGTCGATGTGGTAGTGGGAGTGGATGATATAGCGGATGTCGGCGGGATCGAAGCCCGCCTGGCGAATGGATTCGAGAAGCAGGTACAGCGTGTTGGGCCAGCCGGTATCCAGCAGCACGAGGCCGTCCCGGGTGTCGATCAGGTGGCTGCCCACCTGAGCGGTGCCGACGTACCACACGTTGTCTGTGATCCGGAAGGGCTTTATGTCATACTCCCACGGGGCATCCATGATATGCGCCATTTTGAGGATCTCCTTTCTGCGCGGCAGGCTCATTCGCCCATGACGATGATGTCCACAGTCCGTTCCCGGGCGCGGGTCTGATCGAAGTCGATGAAGTAGATGTAGCCGAATTCGCCCAGATCCATTTCCCCGTCGTAGACGGCGATGACCTCGCTGCGGCCCACCAGCGCGGAGCGCAGGTGCGCGTCGGTATTGTGGCAGCCGCGGGCGTCCTCGTCGTGCTCGGCGGCGAAGGCCAGCGCTTTGGGGCCGGGATGGAGATACATTCCCTCCTTGCGCTGGGTGGGAAGAATCTGCTCGAACAGCTCCACGAAATCCTGCTGCAGCGTCTCCAGCCCGGTCATGGACATGTCGAAGGCGGCCTCCTGCGTGATCACGCAGCAGGTGGTGTGGTGGGAATAGACGGTGACGGTGCCGGTGCGGATGCCGGACTCCTTCAGCGCCTGCTTCACCTCGTCGGTCACATTGTGGAAGGTGGGGATTCCGTTGTTGGACATGACCCGAATCTTCTTGGCGTATACCATATCGATCAGCGTCTCCTTCAATCAAGCCCGTTGGCTTTGCGGTCGTCAATGGCCCGGCGCACGGCGGCGATCATGTCCTCGGCCATCTGTCTGGGATTTTCTGCCTTGAAAATGCCGGAGGCCGCGCCGGTCGCCTCGCAGCCGGCATAGATGAAGTCGTAGACCTCCTTCGGCGAGGAGACGCCCGCCGCCTGCTCGACGAGGATGTCTTCATAGATGTCCTTCACCGCGCGGATGTTGGCGCTCACGTACTCGGGGCTGCTGACGCCGCCGCCCCCGCCGATCAGCTCGTTGGGCTCGGGGTTGATGATGTCGGGATGAAGCTGGGCCAGCGCCTTGGTCTCCGCGATGGAATCCGCGCAGCCGAACACCAGCAGATCCAGCTCGTGCGCGCGGTCGATGGTGGCCTTCATCTGAGGGAGCGACATCGGGCGTTCGCAGTGGTTGATGACCACGCCGCAGGCGCCCGCCGCCTTGATGGCCTCCGGCAGCACGTCGGCCATGCCGCGGCCGGGGCGCAGCGTGTCCATGTAGGGCGCGAACACGTGCAGATGCCGTGTCTGCTCGCAGACGCGGCGGATCTCCGTATAGGGAACGATCATAGCCACGTCCACGTCGTATTTTTCAGCGCAGGCGTCGGCGTGCAGGGCCATGTCCAGTACGGCGTCGCCGTAGACATAGTTCTTCACGCCGATCTCAAAATAGGGGGTACGGATCTTCCTCTTCATCGTCACACACTCTCCTTTGGAATAATCTTGGTTTCCACACCGGCGGCCCGGATGCTCTCGACAACCTGCGGGGAGACATCCGAGTCAGTGATCAGCATATCCACCTGGCCGAGGTCACAGATCGTGCAGAGGCCCTCCTTGCCGACCTTGCTGCTGTCTGCGATGATGATGCAGCAGCGGGAGCGCTCGATCATCATTTTGGCAATGGTGCTCTCCTCCGGATGAATTGTCATGACGCCGGATTCGTCGATGCCGTCGATGGACAGAATGGCCTTGTTCACCTGGTAGTGGCGCAACTGATCCAGCGCCTCCGTGCCGCAGGTGAACGAATAGTAGGGATTGATCTGTCCGCCCGTCAGGATGACCGTGTAGGTGGGCGTCGTGCCCAGCTCAAGCGCGATGGAGACGGAATTCGTGATGACGATGAGGCGCTTGCGCACCTTCTTGAGCATCTGGGCGGCGAAGTAGGTCGTGGTTCCTCCGTTGATGAACAGCGTGTCGCCGTCCTCAACCTCTCTGACGACCGCGGTGGCGATGACGCGCTTGGCGTCGGTATTCTTCGCCTTGCTGCGCTGGAATTCCTGGTTGAACAGATTCATGGCCGTGGGAATCGCGCCGCCGGGCACGCGCTCAACCAGTCCTTCCTGCTCCATGGCCGCGAGGTCGGAGCGAATGGTGACGGTGGTGGTATCCAGCAGCTCCGCGAGCTGCGCGATGCGGACCTGTCCGTCCCGGTCCAGCAGCTCGATGATCTTGTCCCGGCGGGATTCGACCTTGGGGGAACGCGCGGCGCTCACGATGAAGTCGGCGCTGCCCGTGCTCTTCTTTCTTCCTTTCATGTCTGCCCCGAAGCCTCCTTTCCTCATGTAAAATTCTATTCCCCTGCTGAAAATGCGGAGATAATGCCAAAAACAGGGCGCTCGCCACCCCATTCGCGCCTGATTTGCGCGCTATTTCCATCAGGCGCGTCCGCACATTTCACCGCATTGTTTCTCCTACCACTATTGTAGCACATATTTTGCTAAAAGAAAAGATTTTTTTGCAAGAAAAGAAAAAAATTATATAGCAAAATGAAAGTTGCGAATTGACACAGGGGGGCCTGTGTGCTAAAATGCTGGTGTCAGCGTGGGAAGGAAGGGAAACAAAGAAATACATGCGCCGCCGGCGCCGGAAGGGCCCGGAGCGCGGACGGACGGTGAGCGGGGAAAATGACAAACACACTGCTGGGCATTGATGTGGGAACGACGACGACCAAGGCGCTGCTCATATCCGAGGAGGGCGAGGTCATCGCGTCGGCTTCGGAGGCCTACGCGCTGGCGACGCCCGGGATCGGCCTGTGCGAGCAGAACGCCATGGACTGGTGGAACGCGCTGGTGCGCACGGTGCGCCGGGTGTGCGACACGCCGGAACGCGCCGCCAGCGTGAAGGGCATTTCGCTGTCCACGCAGGGCGGGACCGTCGTGCCGACGGACGCGGCGTTCCGGCCGCTGGCCAACGCGATCGTCTGGAGCGACGCGCGCTGCGCACAGGACAGGCCGGTATTCGAGGCGGCGCTGGGCGCGGACTACGTCTACCGCACCTGCGGCTGGAAGCTGGGCCGCGGCCTGCCGGCGATGGAGCTGCGCCGGATGCGCCTGGACCGGCCGGAGCTCTTCAGGAGCGCCGCGTATTTTCTGACGGTGCCGGACTTCATCTGCGCCAGGCTGACCGGCCGGCCGGCGGTGGATCTGTCCAACGCGGGCATCAACCACCTGACCAACATCCGCGAGGGACGCTACGATCCGGCGCTGCTGGAGCTCGTCGGCGTTTCGGAAAAGCAGCTGGCCGTTCACGCGCCGTCCTGCACGCCGGTGGGGCAGCTCACGCGGGAGGCGGCGGAGGCGCTCGGGCTGCCCCGGAGCGTGACGGTGTCCTCCGGCGCACACGATCAGTACGCGGTGGCGCTGGGCGCGGGCATCTGCGAGGCGGGCGACGCGGTCATCGGCACGGGCACGGCCTGGGTGGTCACCACGCTGCGCGACGAGCCGGATTTTGAGTCCGGCTTCGCCCAGTCGCTGTCCGCCACGGCGGGAAAGTGGGGCTCCATGCTCTCCATTTCGACGGGCGGCGTGTGCCTGGACTGGTTCCGCAGGCAGGTGGCCGGCCGGGCGGAGGAGGCGCTGGACTACGACACGCTGAACGCGCTGGTGGCCCAGCGGGACGAGCCCGGGGCGGGCGGCGTGCGCTTCTATCCCTATTTCAACGGCGCGGGACAGCCCGAGCCGGACGGCCGCTGCAAGGCGACGCTGCTGGGGCTTGACCTTTCGCATGACCGGGGGCATATCGCCCGCGCGGTGATGGAGGGCGTGGCCTGCCAGACCGTGTGGGCCATGCGCACGATGGCGAAGCGCCAGCCGATCGGCCGGCTGTGCCTGGCGGGCGGCGCCACGAAGAGCCCGGTGTGGACGCAGATGATCGCCGAAATCGCGGATCGCCCGCTGCACGTCTCGGGCGTGGCCGATCTGGCCTGCGCGGGCGCGGCGATGATGGCCGGCGTGGGCTGCGGCCTGTTCAGGGACACGGCCGAGGCGGCGCGCCGTCTGGCGCCGAAGGAGCGGCTGGCGGAGCCCGATCCGCAGCGCGCCGAGGCCTACCGGGCGGTGTTCGAGTCATATCAGAACGGCGCGCGCGCGCTGAAGGAACTGTACAAAAAAGGGGTGATGTGAATGGCGCTGTTTGAGGTCAGGCCGTACGACAGGAAGATCTATGAGGAACAAATCAGGGATTTTCTGCCGGATAAAATAATCGATATCCATACGCATATCTGGCTGAAGAGCCTGCAGCCGCCTCTTCAGGCGCGCTTCAACCCGATGTTTCCCGGCCTGGGGCCGGGCGAGGTGCTCCGGCAGGTGACCTGGCCGGCGCGCGTGGCCGAGGACAACAGCGTGGAGGATCTGCAGGAGACCTACCGGCTGATGTTCCCGGGCAAGGAGGTGACGCCGCTGATCTTCACGAGCCCGCGGCGCGACACCGTGAAGGCGCTCAACGCGTACGTGCATGACTGCGCCGCGCGCACGGGCTATCCGGCGCTGTATTACTCCATGCCCGAGGAGAGCGGAGACGAGCTGGAGGCGCGCATCCGCGAGGGCGGCTTCCTGGGGATCAAGAGCTATCTCTCTTTTTCGCCCGGCTATCTGCCCGAAAAGGAAATCCGCATATTCGACTTCTTTCCCCGTGACCAGTTAAAGAAAATGGACGAGATGGGCGCCATCGTGATGCTGCACATCCCGCGCGACGGGCGGCTGAGGGATCCGGTGAACCTGAACCAGATTCTGGAAATCAAACGGGATTTTCCGAATATCCGCCTGATCATCGCCCATGTGGGGCGCGCTTACACCAGGCAGGACGTGGGCGACGCCTTCGAGGTGCTGTCGGCCTGCGGGGATCTGATGTTCGATTTCAGCGCGAACTGCTGCGATTTCGCGATCGAGGCGCTGCTGAGGCACGCGGGGCCCGATCACGCGATGTTCGGCAGCGACATGCCCATCCTGCGCATGCGGACGCATCGCATCGAGGAGAACGGCTGGTATGTCAACCTGATCCCGCCGGGGCTGTACGGCGACACGAGCGAGGACAGGCACCTGCGCGAGGTCAGCGCGGAGGAAGCGGAGAAGATCACGTTCTTCATGTACGAGGAGATCCTCTCCGTGAAGCGCGCGGCGGAAAAGCTGGGCTTCACGAAGGCGGACGTGGAGAAGATTTTCTATTCCAACGCGAAGAAGCTGATCGACGGCGCCCGCGTCAGCATCTACGGCGTCTGAGGGCGTTTTGCATTGTGTCGGAGCGGCGCGCATGCGCTGTGCGAGTATGATAGGGAGAGGTGAACAGGATGGCACTTTTTGAGGTCAAGGAGAACGACCGGAGGATCTATGAAGAGGAACTGAGGGATTTTCTGCCGGAAAAAATGATCGACATCCATACGCACGTCTGGCTGAAGAGCCTGCGTCCGCCCAAGCCCCTCGCGCCGGGCGAGGTGAAGCGCACGGTGACCTGGCCGTCGCTGGTGGCCGCGGAAAACAGCGTGGAGGATCTGCAGGAGACCTACCGGCTGATGTTCCCCGGCAAGCAGGTGACGCCGCTGATGTTCACCAGCACGCGGCGCGAAACCGCGCCCGCGCTGAACGAATACGTGAGCGAGTGCTCGAGGCGCACGGGCTATCCGGCGCTGTACTATTCCATGCCGGAGCAGAGCGGCGAGGAGCTGGAGGCGCGCGTCCGCGAGGGCGGCTTCCTGGGGCTGAAGAGCTACCTCTCCCTGTCGCCGAACTATCTGCCTGAAAAGGAAATCCGCATATTCGACTTCTTCCCCCGCTATCAGCTGAAGAAGATGGACGAGATGGGCGCGATCGTGATGCTGCACATCCCGCGCGACGGACGGCTGAAGGATCCTGTGAACCTGAACCAGATTCTGGAAATCAAGCAGGAATTCCCGAATGTCCGCCTGATCATCGCGCACATCGGCCGCGCGTACACCGTGCAGGATGTGGGCAACGCCTTCGAGGTGCTCGCGCCCTGCAAGGACCTGATGTTCGACTTCAGCGCGAACTGCTGCGATTTCGCCATTGAGGCGCTGCTGAGAAACGTGGGCCCCGAGCGCGCGATGTTCGGCAGCGACCTGCCCATCCTGCGCATGCGGACGCACCGCATCGAGGAGGACGGCATGTACATCAACCTGGTGCCGCCGGGACTGTACGGCGATCCGAAGCAGGACAAGCACCTGCGCGAGGTCAGCGCGGAGGAAGCGGAGAAGATCACGTTCTTCATGTACGAGGAGATCCTTTCCGTCAAGCGCGCGGCGACGAAGCTCGGCTTCACAAAGGCGGATGTGGAGAAGCTGTTCTATTCCAACGCGAAGAAACTGATCGACGGCGCCCGCGCCAGCATCTACGGGGCGTAGGGGAGGCGGAGAAGATGAGCAGGATCAAAATCGGCTATCTGCCCTTATACATCAAGCTGTACGACGATTCCAACAGGAGCAAGCGCGACCCGCTGGTGAAGTACATGCACACGCTGATCAACATGCTCGAATCGCAGGATCTCGAGGTGGTCGAGGCGCCCGTGTGCCGCATCAAACCGGAGTTCGACGAGGCGATCGAGCTGTTCCATCGGGAGGACGTCACGGCCATCGTCACCCAGCATCTGGCCTATTCCCCGTCGCTGGAATCCATCGACGCGCTGGAGAGGGCCGGCGTTCCGCTGATCGTGCTGGACACCACGCCGGACTACGCCCTGATGGAGACGGCCGGCTATATGAAGGGCATATCCGCCAACCACGGCATCCACGGCGTGCAGGACATGTGCAACCTGCTGCGCCGGCGCGGCATCGAGTACTACCTGTGCGCGGGCCACGCCATGCACAGCGAGGTCGTCGCGCAGGTCGCCGGCCTGTGCCGCGCGGCGGCGGCCGCCCGCACCTACCGGCGCGCGCGCGTCGGCTCGGTCGGCGGCTCGTTCACCGGCATGGGCGATTTCCTGGTGAGCGACGAGGATTACAAGGCGAAGATCGGCGCCGAGGTCGTGTACATGGACAAGGCCGCCGTGGCGAAGTATCTGAAAAAGGTGACGAAGAAGGACATCGAAGAGGAAATGGCCTTTGACGCGCGCACCTTCACCATGGAGGTCACCGATCAGGACGCCTACCGCGAGGCGGTGCGCTCCGGCCTGGCCGTGCGCCGCTGGGCAGAGGCGGAGAAGCTGACGGCGCTGACGGTCAACTTCCTGACGCTGGACATCTGCGGGCTGCCGAAGATGCCCTTCGCGGAGTGCTGCAAGGCGATGGTGCGGGGCCTGGGCTACGCGGGCGAGGGCGACGTGCTCACCGCGGGCCTGGTGGGCGCGCTGCGGTCGGTGTATCACGACACCACGTTCACGGAGATGTTCTGTCCGGACTGGAAAGAGGACGTGATTCTGCTGAGCCACATGGGCGAGGCGAATTACGACCTGGCGCAGTGGCGGCCGGTGATGCGCAGCGTTCCGTTCAACTACAACAGCTGCGGCGACACGGCGGCGCCGTACACCTGCTACCGCCCGGGCGAGGCCGTGTTCGTGAACGTGGCGCCTGCCCGCGAGGGCTTCTCGATGATCGCGACGCCGGTGGAGATGCTGGGCTGCGGGCTGGAGTTCGGGGTGTACCGCAACTCGGTGCAGGGCTGGATGAAGCCCGGCCGGCCGCTGCCTGAATTCCTGAAGGCGTTTTCGGAGCTGGGCGGCACGCATCATTCCGCGCTGGTCTACGGCGGCGACGTGGACGAAATCCTGGCCTTCGGCCGGATGATGGGCTTTGAGACGCA
>Ga0079305_1000440_pt1 | contig 91775 bp, 87 predicted proteins | sample LMS_cellobiose_e_FD_79183 | JGI IMG/M metagenome (GOLD analysis project Ga0079305, IMG submission 79183) | Rumen-fistulated moose microbial communities from Alaska, USA - LMS_cellobiose_enrichment | ecosystem: Host-associated > Mammals > Digestive system > Stomach > Rumen fluid ...
AGCAGGTCTGCGCCGGCCTGCAGGATGCGGTCGATCTCGCGCGGCGTGACGACGAACGCGCCCGCTTCGCCCGCCTCCCCCAGCAACGCCGCCGCGTCGATCACGGTCGGGATGCCGACGGAGACGACCGGCACGCCCAGCGTGGCGCGCGACAGTTCCGTGCGGCGGTTCGCCACGCCGGAACCGGGCGCGATGCCCGTGTCGGAGAACTGCACCGTCGTCCCGAGCCGCGTGACACTGCGCGCGGCCAGCGCATCGACGGCGACGACCGCCGCCACGCCGTTCGCCTCGCATACGGCCCGCACGATCGAGGCCGTTTCAATCCCCGTCTGCCCCACGCTGCCCGGCGCGAGCACGCACACGCTGCGCAGCGCCCGCCGCATCTCCCCCATGCTGCCCGTATCCGGCAGGTGACGCGTGGCAACGATCCGGTCGGCCGTGCGCGGGCCGAGGGCGTCCGCCGTGAAGGCCCGGCTGCCGAGCCCCGCCACGAGCACGGGGCCCGCGGGCAGCAGCCGCCCCAGCAGCGCCGCCGCCTGCGCGCAGAGCGCCCCGTCCGCCAGCAGCGGGCCCTCGAGCGTGTGGTAGGTTCCGCGGGGGCGTCCCAGCCGCTCGGCCGCCTGCGGCGTTTCGATGCGCACCGTCGTGCGGCGCACGCCGTCCTGTTCCTGTTCCTCCACAGCCACGCCGTCGGGCAGGCGGCCGTCGCCCGTGTCGGCGGCTTCGAGCGCGAGATCGGTGCGCGGCGGGGTCGGTCTTTTCATTTTCTTGCCCTCCGAACTTTTTTTCACAAAACGGTTGCATTTTGATTGGGAAAATGATAAGATAACTTGTACTGTCATCGGGTAAAGGAGGTGTAACCATGCCGAATGTCAAATCCGCAAAGAAGCGCGTCAAGGTCATCGCGGCGAAAACCGCTCTCAATAAGGCGAAGAAGTCGAACCTCAAAACCATGATCAAGAAAGCCGATCTCGCCGTTGCAGCGAATGCCGAGAATAAAGAGGAAGCCGTCCGCGAGGCGATCAAGACGGTCGACCGCGCCGCCGCGAAGGGCCTGATCCACAAAAACAACGCCGCGCGAAAGAAATCCGCGCTCGCGCAGAAGCTCAACTGATATAAGAAACGAACGGAGCGTACGACCGTTCGTTTTTTATTTTGCACCGCCGCAGGCAAAAAAACCGTCCCCGCGGCGGTTCGCGCTTTTCTCGTTGCAATTTGCGCGTTTTTTGTTATACTGAAGAAAATAGGGGCAGTCTATCCAACAGGGGAAAAGGAGGGGATCGGAATGCGGAAAAAGCCGCTGCTGCGCATCTTCTGCGCGCTTTTGTGCGCGCTGCTGCTGACGCCCGCCGTGTCGGCTGCGACCTATACGCCCCCCTTCTCCCTCTCCGCGAAACGCGTGCTGCTGCTCAACCTCGACAGCGGCGCCACGATCTACGAAAAGGAAGCCGACACCCCGATCGAGCCCTCGCTGCTGGCGCAACTGATGACGGTGCTCCTCGCCGTGGAGAACATCGACGACCTCGACCGCACCACGGTCTCGATGTCGGGCGTGATCCAGGATGAGATGTACCGCCGCAACATCGAACTCGGCGGCATCCGCCTCTCGGGGCTCTACAAGGGCGAGGAGATCTCCGCGCGCAACCTGCTCTACGCCGTGATGCTGCGCGACGCCGCCGACGCCGCCATGATGCTCGCGGACTGCGTCGGGGACGGCTCGCTGCGCTACTTCGTCGAACGGATGAACGCGCGCGCCGCCGAACTCGGCGCGACGCACACCCATTTCACCGATCCGTCGGGCCTTGCGGACGACGAAAGTTACACCACCGCACGGGACATTGCCCGCATCGCGCAGTATGCGATCCAGAACCCGCTGATCGCGGAACTGATGAACACGACGTTCCACGACGGCGGCCCGACCGCAAGGCAGCAGACGCTCTACTGGAACGCGACGAACAAGTTGATCGTGCCCGCCTCGGAATACTACAACCCCGCGGTATCGGGCGTGAAATTCGGCTGGCACGACGACCTGGGCTCCTTCGCCGTGACGACCGCCAAGCGCAACGGCTACACCTACCTCGCCGTGGTGATGGGCTGCACGGCCGAAAACGAGGTCGCCTCCTTCAACGCCGCTTTCGAGCAGACAAACCGCCTCTACGAGTGGGCGTTCGAGTCGTTCTCCGTCAAACTGCTGCTGGAGCGCGGCAAATCGTTCGGCGAAGTGCCCCTGCGGCTGGGCGCGGGCGGCAAAGACTTTCTGCGCGTGATGGCCGCCGAGGATTTCCACGCGCTGATCCCCACCGACATCGACGTGACGAGCATCCGCACCGAGGTGCGCCTGCCCGCCTCGGTCAGCGCGCCGGTGCAGAAGGGCGACCTTGTGGGCGAGGTGCACCTGTTCCTCGCAGAGGAGGAACTCGGCGTGGTCGGCATCGTCGCCTCGGAGGACGCGGCGATCTCGCGCGCGATGCTCGCCATCGACCGCCTCGTCTCCGTCACCCGCACGTTCTGGTTCAAATTTATCGTCGTGCTGCTGTTTTTGCTGATCGTGCTCTATCTCCTGCTGTTCATCGCCCGCCAGCGCAGCCGCCGCTACCGCTATAACCGACGCAAACGCGGGTCCTGACCCGTTTCCCAAAAAAAGGGCTTGCAATCGGCTTTGAAATGTGATAAGATTTACTGTGCAACCGTTTCAGGGAGAAAGAGGTGACATCCAATGAAAGAGGGAATCCATCCCAACTACCAGCAGACCACGATCCGCTGCGCCTGCGGGGAAGTGATCGAAACCGGCTCGACCAAGAAGGATATCAGAGTGGAAATTTGCTCCAAATGTCATCCTTTCTTTACCGGCAGGCAGAAACTCGTCGATACCGGCGGCCGTGTCGATCGGTTCAAAAAGCGCTACAATCTCGATAAGTGAGAAAACCGGGCGGTGCAGAGGGTTCTGTGCCGCCCCTGTTTTTTGGGAGGCGATCGCCGTGCGTCCCTACAAAACGGTCGGAACGCCCGCCGAGGCGGAATTCACCGAAAAGCGCTCGCGGTTTTTGAGCGCCCTCGCGCCCGTGCGCACCCCCGGGGAGGCCGCGGCCTTTCTCGCCGCGCGGCGAGAACTGCATTACGACGCGCGCCACACGGTGTTCGCCTATCGCCTGCGCGAGGGAAACATCGACCGCTGCTCCGACGACGGCGAACCCCAGGGCACCGGCGGCCAACCGGTTCTGGAGGTGCTGCGCCGAAATGAGTTGGAGGACGTCTGTCTCGCCGTGACGCGCTATTTCGGCGGCATCCTGCTCGGAACGGGCGGGCTCACGCGCGCTTACTCCAACAGCGCATCGCTGGCCGTCGCCGCCGCGGAGATCGTGACGATGTGCCCCTGCGTGCTCTGCACCGCCGCGGTCGATTACGCGCTCTACGGCGCGGTGCAGCGCCTGCTTCCCGCCTACGGGTGCCGCGTGCTCGACACCGCCTTTGCCGAGGGGGTCACGCTCTCGCTGCAGCTGCCCGAGGAGCGGTTCGCCCCCTTCTGCGACGCCGTGCGCGAAGCGACGAGCGGCGCCGGCCTCGTCGCAAAAACAGGGTGCGCCTTCGGCGCGATCTGAACGCCCGCCGCCCTCCCCCGTCCCCGCCTGCGGCGGGGACGGGGGTTTTTGTTTGCCCGCGCGGACGGATGCGGCAGGGCAACCGCAGCGAAAGGGCAGCGGCAGGCGGCCGCAGGCCGCCCAAAGGCGCGGCGCAGCCGCGCTGCGCAAAATCGCGGCGCGATTTTGCCCGCTGCCCCGCAGGTCCGGCAACCGGCGGCTTCTGTTTCGGAGCGGAGTCCGCGGGCTCCCCTTCGCGGGCGCGCGGGTTTTTCCGCTTTTTTGCCCAAAAACAACCCCTTTCGGAGCCGCCGCTGCAAATTTCGCAGGATGCACAGGGAAAAAAGGGGTTTCTGCAAATTTTCTGTATTAGATAGATAGAAGAGTCCGGAAGGGAGGAAGGGATATGACCATCCGCGAGCAAAGCGAGGCCATCGAGCGCCAAACGCTTTCGCCGCGCGCCGCGCTGAGCGAAAACGCCGTGCGCGAGGCGCCGATCTCCCCCTGCGACATCCGCACGCAGTATCAGCGCGACCGCGACCGTATCCTGCACTGCAAAGCGTTTCGACGCCTCAAGCATAAAACGCAGGTGTTCCTCTCGCCCGAGGGCGACCACTACCGCACCCGCATGACGCACACCCTCGAGGTATCGCAGATCGCGCGCACGATCGCGCGGGGGCTGCGCCTCAACGAGGATCTCACCGAGGCCGCCGCGCTCGGCCACGACCTCGGCCACACGCCCTTCGGCCACGCCGGCGAATACGCCCTGCGCGAGTGCTGCCCGCTCGGCTACGTGCACGCCGAGCAGAGCGTGCGCGTGGTGGAGCGGCTCGAAAACCACGGGAAAGGCCTCAACCTGACGCGCGATGTGCGCGACGCGATCGCCTGCCACACGAACGGCACGGCCCAAACGCTCGAGGGGCGCGTCCTGCGCTTTTCCGACAAGATCGCCTACATGAACCACGACGTCGAAGACGCCATCCGCGCGGGCATCCTGCGCGAGGAGGACATCCCCGCCACGATCCGCGATGCCGTCGGGCACGACAAGGGCACGCGCATCACGACTTTCGTGCAGTCGATCCTGGAAAACAGCGGCGACGACATCCGCATGGCGCCCGATGTGTTCGAGCAGTTTCGCGCGCTGCGCGCATTCCTGTTCGAGGCCGTCTACCGCAACCCGGTCGCAAAGGGCGAGGAGGGCAAGGCGCAGGCCCTTGTGCGGACGCTCTACCGCCACTTTCTGCAGCATCCGGACAAACTGCCCGGAAACCTGCGCTACGTGCTGGAGGAGGAGGGCCCCGAGCGCGCCGTCTGCGACTATATCTCCGGCATGACGGACCGCTTCGCCGTACAGGTCTACAAGGAACTTTTCGTGCCGCGCTCCTGGGGAATGTAACCGTCTGCTGCACGGGAGCAAAACCGCACGTTTTCGCCACCGAGAGAGAAAGGAGGTGCGGCGATGATCCCCGACAGTTTTTTGGAAGAACTCAAATACCGGCTCGACGCCGAACAGATCATCGCGCCTTACACGCGCCTCAAGCGCTCGGGGCGCAACCTCGTGGGGCTGTGCCCGTTCCATTCCGAAAAATCCCCTTCGTTCTTCGTCTACCCCGAAAACAACTCCTACTACTGCTTCGGCTGCGGCTCGGGCGGCGACTTGATCACGTTCATCCGCAACGCCGAGCATCTCGACTATGTGGAAGCCGTCAAATTCCTCGCGGACCGCGCGGGGCTTGCGATGCCCGAGGACGCCGCCGACGACGCGACCGCCAGGCGCAGGCAGCGCATGCTTTCGCTCAACCGCGAAGCCGCGCGGTTCTTCCATGCGGTGCTCAAGGGCCCGCAGGGCAAGGAGGGCCGCGCCTATCTGAGAAACCGCGGCCTCACGGCCGAGACGATCACCCGCTTCGGCCTCGGCTTCGCGCCCGACCGGTGGGATTCGCTCAAAAACCACCTGCTTTCACAAGGCTACACGGAGCAGGAACTGCTCGACGCCGCCGTGTTCAAAAAGACCGAACGCGGGGGCTTCGACCTCTTTCGCAACCGCGCGATGTTCCCGATCATCGACCTGCGCGGCGCCGTGATCGGCTTCGGCGGGCGCGCAATCGGCGACGCAAAACCGAAATACCTCAACAGTGCGGACACACTCGTCTTCAAAAAAAGCCGCGGGCTGTTTGCGATGAACGTCGCCAAATCGACGAAGGAGCCGTTTCTGATCCTCTGCGAGGGCTACCTGGACGCCATCGCGATCCACCAGGCGGGGTTTGACAACGCCGTCGCCACGCTCGGCACGGCCCTCACCGCCGAACAGGCGCGCCTGATCGGGCAATATAAAGGCGAAGTCGTGATCTCCTACGACTCCGACGAAGCGGGACAAGCCGCCACGCGCCGCGCGTCCAAACTGTTCGCCGAGGCGGGCGTGAAAGTGCGGGTGCTGACCGTGGCCGGCGCGAAAGACCCCGACGAATTTCTCGGGAAATACGGCCCCGCGCGCTTTCGGGAACTGCTCGAGGGCAGCGCCAATTCCACCGAATATGCGATCGGCCGCCTGAAAGGCCGCTACAATCTCGAAACGGAGGACGGCAAAGTCGGCTTTATGCGCGAATTCTGCGCGATGATGGCGCAGTTGCCCGATCCGATCGAATCGGACGTGTATGTGACGCGCACGACGCGCGAACTCGGCGTCTCCCGCGATGCGACGATCGAACGCATCACCGCCCTGCGCAGGCAAAACCGCCGCCGCGAGGAAAAAAAGTTCGACGATTCCCTGCGCATCTACACACAGGATCTGCCCAACCGCCCGCGCGACCCCGAATACGAGGCCAACCGGCGCTACGCCGTCGCCGAGGACAAACTGATCGCGGCGCTGCTGCGCAACCCCGATTATGGGCCGCGCATCGCCGACGCGATCGCGCCGGAAGAATTTGTGACGGGCTCGAACCGCGCGATCTACCGCGCGATCTACGAACGCATCCGCGCGGGTCGCCCTTTCGACGTGATGAGCCTCGCGGGGGATCTCGACACCGTCCAGATGGGCCGCCTGCAATATCTTTCGGTCTCCATGCACGGGCAGGGCTTCTCCTGGGCGGACGCGCAGGACCTGATCCGCGTCATCCGGGAAAAGCAGCAAAAAAAGACAAACGAGCAGATCGGCGGCATGGATACGGCCGACCTGAACGACTACGTCCGGGGCATCGCCGCCCAAAAGAACAAAACAAGGGGGAACGACCATGGGTGAAAAAAACGTCGTGCGCGATCTCGTCGAGCAGGGAAAAGCGAAGGGAAAACTGACGACCAGCGAGATCAACGATGCGCTCGAGGAACTCGATTTCGACGTGGAACAGGTCGATAAACTCTACGAGACGCTCGAGAGCAGCAACGTGGAGATCATCGAGAACTACGCGCAGAACATCGAGGAATCGCTGCAGGTCCCCGTGGAAGAGGAGATCGAGAGCGCGCTTTCGACCGAGGGCATCAGCATCGACGACCCCGTGAAAGTCTACCTCAAGGAGATCGGCCGCGTCCCGCTGCTGACGAGCGAAGAGGAGGTCGAACTGGCCATCCGCATGGCGAACGGCGACGAGGAAGCCAAGCAGCGCCTTTCCGAAGCGAACCTGCGCCTCGTCGTTTCGATCGCAAAGCGCTACGTCGGTCGCGGCATGCAGTTCCTCGACCTGATCCAGGAGGGCAACCTCGGCCTCATCAAGGCCGTGGAAAAATTCGACTACACCAAGGGCTTCAAGTTCTCTACATACGCCACCTGGTGGATCCGCCAGGCGATCACCCGCGCGATCGCCGATCAGGCGCGCACGATCCGCATCCCCGTGCACATGGTGGAGACGATCAACAAGGTGAAAAAGGTCTCCTCGCAACTGCTGCACCAGAACGGCCACGAGCCGACGGCCGAGGAGATCGCGGACGAACTCGGCATGTCCCCCGATAAAGTGCGCGAGATCATGCGCGTGGCGCAGGAGCCCGTCTCGCTCGAGACGCCGATCGGCGAGGAGGAGGACAGCCACCTCGGCGACTTCATCCCCGACGACGACACCCCCGCGCCCGCCGACGCGGCCTCGCACATCCTGCTGCGCGAACAACTCTCCGAGGTGCTGCACACGTTGACGCCGCGCGAGGAAAAGGTGCTGCGCCTGCGCTTCGGCATGGAGGACGGCCGCTCCCGCACGCTCGAGGAGGTCGGCAAGGAGTTCAACGTCACCCGCGAGCGCATCCGCCAGATCGAGGCGAAGGCCCTGCGCAAACTGCGCCACCCGAGCCGCTCGAAAAAACTGCGCGATTTCCTCGATTGAACCCATGCAAAAGGCGGGGAGTCGTTCTCCTCGCCTTTTCTCAAAACCCAAAATTACGATTTGATACCGTATAAGGAGGCTGTAACCCATGTCACTGACGCTGCAGGATATCCAAACCGCACGCGAACGAATCGCACCCTACATTGTAAAAACGCCGGTGCTGCGGCTGAAAGGGCTGGACGAATTCCTCGGCTGCGAGGTGTACGCCAAAGCGGAGTGCATGCAGGCCGCGGGGTCGTTCAAACTGCGCGGCGCGATGAACAAAGTGCTCTCGCTCCCAAAGGAGGACCTGCGCCGCGGGATCGTGGCCGCATCCTCCGGCAACCACGGCAAGGCGATCGCCTACACCTGCAAGATGCTCGGCATTCCGGCGACTATCGTCCTTCCTTATACGGCCGCAAAGGTCAAGGTGGATACGATCCGGGCATGGGGCGCCGAGATCGTGCAGTGCGAGGTCACGGAGCGGTTTGCCGTCGCCGAAAAACTGTGCCGCGAGCGCAGCGCCACATTGGTGCCGCCCTTCAACGACGAGACCGTCATGGCCGGGCAGGGCACGGCGGGCCTGGAACTCATGGAACAGTGCCCCGGTCTGGACGCGGTGATCGTGCCCACGAGCGGCGGCGGGCTGATCGGCGGCGTATCCACGGCCGTCAAAGCGCTTTCGCCCAAAACGCGGGTCTACGGCGCGGAACCCGCCGCGCTCCCGCGCTATTCCGCAAGCCTGAAAGCCGGCAAACCCGTCGCGGTGGAACAAAAGCCGACCATCGCCGACGCGCTTGTCTCCCAGATCCCCGGAACGATCTGCTTTCCCTGCGTTGCGGCGCACACGGACGGCTTTGCCGACGTCGCGGAGGACTTTATCCTGAAGGGGATGAAACTGCTGCTCATGGAGGGCAAACTCCTGTGCGAGCCGTCCTCCGGCATCGGCATCGGCGCCGTTTTGCAGGGGCTGATCCCGGTAAAGCCCACGGAGAAAGTCTGCTTCCTGATCTCCGGCGGCAGCATCTCGTTCGAGCAACTGCGGCTTTTGGAGAACATCGCGATCTAAAACCGATCTTGCCCCTGTGCAAAAGCCCGCCCCTCCCGGTTCGGAGGGGCGGGCTTTTTGTCGGATGCGCAAACCTTTACTGCTGCGCGCGTTTCTCCATTTCCTCGTAGGTGGTCCTGGCGTTTTCGGCGGCCTTGGCGAAGAGCCGCTCGGCGCGCTCGGGGAACGAGAGTTCCAGCGAGGAATAGCGCACCTCGTTGCGGATGAAAGAGATGTAGTCGTCGGTCGGGGCCTTGCTGTCGAGTTGGAAGGGGTTCTTGCCCTCGGCGGCGCGGCGCGGATCGTAGCGGTAGTTCGTCCAATAGCCCGCCGCGACAGCCTTTTTGATCTCGGTCTGCGCCGTGGACATGCCGGTGCGGATGCCGTGGTTGATGCAGGGCGCGTAAGCGATCACGATCGAGGGCCCGTCGTAGGATTCGGCCTCCGCCAGCGCCTTGACGGTCTGCGCGTAGTCCGCGCCGAGCGCCACATGCGCCACATAGACGTAGCCGTAACTCATCGCGATCGCGCCGAGGTCCTTCTTCTTGACCTCCTTGCCCGCCGCGGCGAACTGTGCCACCGCGCCGGTCGGCGTCGCTTTGGAGGATTGGCCGCCCGTGTTGGAATAGACCTCCGTATCGAAGACGAGCACGTTCACGTTCTCGCCCGAGGCAAGCACGTGATCGAGGCCGCCGTAGCCGATGTCGTAGGCCCAGCCGTCGCCGCCGAAGATCCACTGCGATTTCTTCGAGAGGTAGTCGCGCTTTTCGAGAATGTTGTCCACGTGGCCGTCCTTCACGTCCGCAAACGGCTCGAGCGCCTGGACGAGCGCATCGGCGGCAGCGGTGTTCTTCCTGCCGTCGTCGAGCGTGGCGAGATACTCGTTCGCAGCGGCTTTCACGTCCTCGTGGCGGGTGTTCTCGGCGACGAAGCGGACGTCCGCGATCAGCCGGTCGCGCAGCGCCTTCTGGCCGAAATACATACCGAAGCCGTATTCGGCGTTGTCTTCGAACAGGGAGTTGGCCCACGCCACGCCGCGGCCGTTCTTCTTCTTGGTGTAGGGCGTGGAGGGCGCGCTGCCGCCCCAGATCGAGGTACAGCCCGTCGCGTTGGCGACGCACATGCGCTCGCCGAACATCTGGGTGACCAGTTTGGCATAGGGCGTTTCGCCGCAGCCCGCGCAGGCGCCGGAGAATTCCAGCAGCGGCTGGCGCAGCTGGCTGCCTTTGATCGTGTTGTAGTCGAATTTTTCGAGGACCGCTTCGTCCGGCTCGTGCGCCACGCCGTAGGCAAAGTTCGGCTGCTCGGGCAGCTGCTCGGCGAGCGGGCGCATTTCGAGGGCCTTCGCGCCCTTTTTGCCCGGGCAGACGTTCACGCACGAACCGCAGCCCGTGCAGTCCAGCGGCGAGATCGTGACGGCGAAGCGGTAGCCCGGCATCCCCGCCATCGGCAGGGTTTTGAGGTTCGCGGGGGCCGTTTCGGCCTGCGCATCGGAAAGCGCGATCGGGCGGATGACGGCGTGCGGGCAGACGAGCGAGCAGAAACTGCACTGGATGCAGTTGTCGGGCAGCCACGCGGGAACGTCCACGGCGATGCCGCGCTTTTCGTAGGCGGCGGTGCCCTGCGGCAGGGTGCCGTCCTCGCGGCCTTTGAAGGCCGAAACGGGCAGCAGGTCGCCCTTCTGCGCGTTCGCGGGGATCATCACGTTGTTGACGAACGCGATGAGTTCGGCGTCCTCGCCCACGGCCTTGTCCCAGACGATCTCGCCCTCGGCGGTCTTCCACGCTTCAGGCACCTCGACGCGCACGGCGCCGGTGACGCCCGCGTCGATCGCGGCGTGGTTCATCGCCACGACCTGCTCGCCGCGGCGGCCGTAGGTGGCGGTGGCGGCGTCCTTCATGTAGCGGACGGCGTCCTCGATCGGGATGATGTTCGCCAGTTTGAAGAACGCGGCCTGCAGGATCGTGTTCAGGCGGTTGCCGAGGCCGATCTCACGCGCGATCTTCACGGCGTCGATCGTGTAGAAGTTGATCTCGTTTTCGGCGATGAAGCGCTTCACCGAGCCGGGCAGGTGCTGCTCCAGTTCGGCGGCGTCCCACCCGCAGGAGAGCAGGAACGTGCCGCCGCGCTTGAGGTCGCCCACCATATCGTATTTGTCGATATAGGCGCTGTTGTGGCAGGCGACGAAGTCGGCCTTGTTGACAAGGTAGGTCGAGCGGATCGGCGTGTGGCCGAAGCGCAGGTGCGAGACGGTGACACCGCCCGACTTTTTGGAATCATAGGAGAAATACGCCTGCGCATACATGTCGGTGTGGTCGCCGATGATCTTGATCGAGTTCTTGTTGGCGCCCACGGTGCCGTCGGAGCCGAGGCCCCAGAATTTGCAGGCGGTCAGGCCAGCAGGGGCGGTGTCGGGGTTCTCATCGAGCGGCAGCGAAAGGTTCGTCACATCGTCGGTGATGCCGATCGTGAAGCGCTTTTTGGGCGCGGCGCTCTGCGCGTTGCGGCAGACGGCCACGATCTGCGCGGGGGTGGTGTCCTTCGAGCCGAGGCCGTAGCGGCCGCCGTAGATCGGGACAGAGGCGAACGCCGTCTCGCGCACCGCCATCGCCACGTCGAGGTAGAGCGGCTCGCCCACGCTGCCGGGCTCCTTGGTGCGGTCGAGCACCGAGATCGTCTTGACCGTTGCGGGCAGGGCGGCGATCAGCCGGTCGGCCGCGAACGGGCGGTAGAGGCGCACTTTGACGAGGCCGAACTTGCCGCCGGCGGTGTTGAGATAGTCGATCGTCTCGGCGATCGTGTCGCAGACCGAGCCCATCGCGATGATGACGTGCTCGGCGTCGGGCGCGCCGTAGTAGTTGAAGAGGCGGTAGTCGGTGCCGATCTTGGCGTTGACCTTGCCCATATACTCCTCCACGACGGCGGGCAGCGCATCGTAGAAGGGGTTGGCGGCTTCCCTCTCCTGGAAGTAGATGTCGGGGTTCTGCGCGGAGCCGCGCAGAACGGGGTGCTCGGGGTTGATCGCCCGCGCGCGGAAAGCCTTCACCGCATCCATATCGACGAGGTCGGCGAGGTCTTCGTAATCCCACGTTTCGATCTTCTGGATCTCGTGGGACGTGCGGAAGCCGTCGAAGAAGTGCACGAACGGCACCCGGCCCTTGATCGCCGCGCAGTGCGCCACGGCGCCGAGGTCCATGACCTCCTGCACATTGGAGGAACAGAGGAACGCAAAGCCCGTCTGGCGGCAGGCGTAGATGTCGGCGTGGTCGCCGAAGATCGAAAGCGCGTGGGAGGCGAGCGCGCGCGCCGCCACATGGATGACGCCCGGCAGCAGTTCGCCCGCGATCTTATACATGTTCGGGATCATCAGCAGCAGGCCCTGCGAGGCGGTGTAGGTCGTGGTGAGCGCGCCGGCGGAAAGTGCGCCGTGCACGGCGCCGGCCGCGCCGCCTTCCGACTGCATTTCGGCCAGGCGCACGGTGTCGCCGAAGAGGTTCTTGCGGCCGTTCGCGCTCCAGACGTCCGTCACCTCCGCCATCGGGGAAGAAGGCGTGATCGGGTAGATCGCCGCCACCTCGGTAAAGGCGTAGGAAACGTGCGCGGCAGCGGTGTTGCCGTCCATCGTTTTCATCTTTCTCGCCATGTGTAAAAAACCTCCTTCAATTCGATCGGTCAAGGGGGGTTGCACTTTCTCGATTGCCGCATGGTTTTGGCGCATCCCGTCCGCGGGCGGGTCCCCTGCGCCGCTATCCTTATTATTATAAAGGAAAACGGCCCGTCCGTAAAGAGGACGAGCCGCCTGTTTTGTCGTGATAACAACTAAAATTTTTTCCCATCTTCCCCGCCCGGTGAGTGAATCGCGCTGTGCACGAAGCAGAGGAGATAAGCGCACATCACCAAGATCAGCGCCGCCATCGGCGCCGAAGGCCCGCCGGATGCGCCGAGCGCAGCCAGCGCCGCGATCTGCCCCGCGGCGAGCGGCATGCCGAGCAGCACGCAGACGAGCGCAAGCGCCACCGCGCGGCGGCGGTTTGCGCCGACTCCCGCGACACAGCGCGCGTAAGCGAGCCAGAAGAGGAGCATCCCCGTCCAGAAGAGCGCTTCGAGCATCTGATCGGAAACGGTCGCCACTTGCCGGAACGAGATGAAGCGCTCGATCAGAAAGAGCGCCTGCCAGCAAACGATGCCGAGCGCCAGGATGCCGCGCCGCTCGGCGCTCTCCGAGAGACTCGACCACAGCACGATCAGCGCGAGGAACACGCCCGAGGCGATGCCCAGGCCGTATTCGATCATGCGCAGCCACTTGGGCAGGACGTTGAACACATGCTGCTCCGCGGGCAGCGCGATCCATTGCAGCACCGAGATGCAAACGATTGCCGCCGCGGCCAAAAAACCCGCCGCCTCGAGCGGGCGCCTGCTGCGCAGGATCGGCATCCCCGGATCCTCGGCGCGCAGGGCGGCGATCCCGGTCAGCAAAGCGGCCAGCGCCGTCAGGCCGGCGAAGACCCACGGCAGCAGCGGCGCGCCGGTGTAAAAGCCGGTCTCGGTGTCGATCAGCAGCAGTTTGAGCGCGCAGCGCAGCGCCGTGAGCACCACGAGCGGCGCGAAGAAAAAGCGAAATGCGTTGCGATACATGGCGGCGTTCCTCTCTGCGGCGCGGCATAACGGGCGCGCCGCCGGAATAGGATAGAGCAAAAGGGGACGACCCCCTCCCCGGCTGCGGGGAGCGGAACCGAACCTATTGTAGCCCAACGCGCGGGCAAAGTCAACCGCGCGCCGGGCGGGAAGGATGACGGACATGCGGTTTTTGACGATCCTCATCGCGCTGTTCGCGGCGTTGACGCTCTGCATCCCCCTCGCGGTGACGGCGGTGCTCGACCCGCCCGCCTTTTCCGCAGACGCGGGCGCACCGCAGACCTCCGAGCCGGCGGCTTCCGTTTCCGCGCCGGCGCAGGCGGCCTCCGCCCCCGCGCGGGCGCAGACCCGCCCGCTCACGCCTTCGTTCTGCATCCTCGACCGCTCCACGGGGGAGATCCGCACCGTTGCGCGGCTCGATTTCATCCGCGGGGCCGTCGCCTCCGAGATGCCCGCCGACTACGCGCCCGCCGCGCTGGCGGCGCAGGCCGTCGCGGCGCACACGTGGGCCGTCTACCAGACCGAGCACCGCGATCCCGCCCTCGGCGAGGCCGATTTTTCCGCCGATCCCTCGCACGACGAGGGCTACGTGACGAAAGCGCGCTTTTTCGAGCGCTACGGCGACGGGGCCGAGGCCGCGTGGCAGTCGATCTGCGAGGCGGCCGATTTTGCGCAAAACCGCCTGCTGCTCTACGAGGGGGAACCGGCGCTGTGCGCCTATCATGCGATGAGCGCGGGCAGGACCGAGGACGCCGCCAACGTCTGGCAGGCCTCGGTGCCGTATCTCGTGCCCGTCGAAAGCGAGGGCGACCTGCTCGATGCGCACAACGAGGCGACCGTCTCCTTCGGAACGGCGCAGATGCGCGCGCTGCTGACGCTCGCCTTCCCCGACGCTTCGCTCGGCGACGATCCCGCGGGATGGATCGCCGTCGGCGCACGCTCGCCCTCGGGCTATGTGACCGAGGTGACGGTCGGGGGCGCGGCCGTCCGCGCGCAGCAGTTGCGCACGGCGCTCGGCCTGCGCTCGACCGACTTCACCTATCTCTACGAAAACGGCGTGTTCACGTTTACGACCCACGGCTATGGCCACGGCGTGGGGATGAGCCAGGTGGGGGCGAACTACCTCGCGCGGCAGGGCGCGACGGCCGAAGAGATCCTGCTGCACTACTATCCCGGCACCGAACTTGCCGAATTCGGGTGAGCCCGGGTATCGGGACGAAGTCCCCGCGCATACCATGGGGATGAGGGAGGACGGCGCCATGCCGTTTTTCGACAGTCTCGATGAGGTGGTGATACCATGGACGACCCGAAACCGGTCCTCTCCGAAGGACAGGCGAACGCCCTGCTGGCCGCCGCGGCCCAAAAGCTCGGCAAAAGCCCCGAGGCGCTGCGTGCGCAACTGCAGAGCGGCGGGATCGGCGCGCTGACGGACTCGCTCGACGAGGCCGGCCGCGAGCGCGCCGCGGCCCTTCTCAACGATCCGCAGGCGCTGCGGCAGGCGCTCGGCGACCCGCGCGTGCAGGCGGTGCTCGCACACCTGACGAAAGGCGGGCGGCGCGATGGATGATCTGGCGGGCATGCTCTCGCAGGTCCTTTCCAACGAGGACGCCATGGAGCAGCTCCGCGCCGCCGCAAGCGCGCTCGGCCTCGACGGCTCCGGCGCGGCAAAAGCCGCCCCTGCCGCCGCGGCGCAGGCGCCCGCGCCTTCCATCGATCCCTCGACGCTGCAGATACTGCAGCAGGCGGCCGGCGTCTTCTCGCAGAACGACGCCAACACCGACCTGCTGCGCGCGCTCAAGCCGCACTTTTCGCCCGAGCGGGCCGCGCGCGTCGACGATGCGGTCCGGATCCTGCAACTGCTGCGGCTGCTGCCCGTCCTCTCGGCAAGCGGCTTCTTCAAAGGGGGCGGCGCGAAATGACGACCTACACCGTGGACGCGCAGACCCTCTCGCTGCAGCAGGCCGCGCTGGAGCGCGTGCGCGCCATGCAGCGGCGCAGCGTCATCGCGGCGGTGCCTCCGCCGCCGCCCGAGCCCGTGCCGCAGCCGCCCGTTCCTCCCGAGCCGCCCGCCGCCACGCCCGCGCCGCAGCCCCCTCCCGCCGAACCCGCGCCGCAGCCGCGTGCGCAGCGCCGGGCCCCGAACGGCCTCGGCTCGCTGTTCTCGCCGTTTTTGCGCCGCCCGGGGCAAAGCGGCGATTCGCTCTCCGCGCTCGGCGACGGCGTCCGCGGCGCAATCGGCTCGGCCGCCCAGCCGATCGGCCAACTGCTCGACGGCTTCGGCATCGGCGGCGAGGAACTGATGATCCTGCTCATCATGTACGCGGTGTTCCGCGAGCGCGGCGACACCACCCTGCTGATGGCGCTCGGCTATCTGCTGCTGTAAAAAAAGAGGCGCCGGGGCGAAAGCCTCCGGCGCCTCTTTTGCCGCGCGCGGGGTGCACGCGGCGGGGATCTGTGCTATAATAAAAGAAAACGGCGGGAACGGCGATGCCGGCCGTTTTGCGTTTCCGGCATCGCAGAGAGCCTCCCCGCCGCGCGAAAGGAACCCCCATGAGCAAACGACTGGAACTGGAAAACCTCTATAACACCCGGGATCTCGGCGGCATGCCGGCGCACGGCGGCCGCAGCATCCGAAACGGCCTGCTGCTGCGCAGCGGCTACCTGCAGCGCGGCAGCGAACGCGACCGCGCGCAGATCGCCGCGCTGGTGAGCGACACGGTGGATTTTCGCACCGACGGCGAGCGCGCCGAGCGCCCCGATCCCGATCTGCCCGGCGTGGCGGCGCACCACATCCCGGTTGTCGCAAGCCTGACGCCGGGCGTGACGCACGAGGGCGGCGCGGACAAACTCGCCCTGCGTCGCATGACGGCGGACGCCGACGCCGCAAAAGGTTACATGTGCTCGCTCTACGTCGCTTTCGTCACCGAGCCGTTCTGTGTGGCACAGTATGCGCGGTTCGTGCGGCTGCTCGCGCGGGAGCGCGGCCGCGCCCTGCTCTGGCACTGCACCGCGGGCAAGGACCGCGCGGGCTTCGCCTCGATGATCGTGGAGAAACTGCTCGGCGTCGACGACGCGGACATCCGCACGGACTACCTGCAGACCAACGACTGCCTCGATCCCGAGATCCGCGCCATGCTCGCGGCGCCCGACGCGCCCGCGGCGCTGCCGTACCTTTTCACCGCCCGCGAGGAGTACTTCGACGCGCTCGCCGGAGCGCTGGAGCGCCTCGGCGGTTTCGACGCTTTTTTGGAAAACGGCCTCGGCGCCGATGAGGCGCTGCGCGGCGCTTTGCGCGACCGCTTCCTTGAACCGTAGCGCTTTTCGCTCCCCGCAAAAAACAGGCTTTCCCGTGCCGAACACGGGAAAGCCTGTTTTTGATCGGAAAACGGGGCCCGCTTCAGAAGGCCCGCAAAACATTCTCCAAATAGTCTGCGGTGCGCAGCAGTTCTCCCGCCATCTTTCGGATGCCTTTCTTCTGCATGCGGTTCGCCTCGCCCACGATCGAAAGGGTGTGCAGGATGGTCCGTTCCTTGCCCAGGATGGGCACGGCCACGGCGGTGACGCCCTCGTCCTTTTCGCCCGTGGAAACGCCGTATCCCTTCTCCCGGATATCGGCGAGAGACGCTTCCAACCTGCGCCGCTCCTCCTGTGAAAGATTGGGGCGGTCCCTGCGGATGACGGCTTCCCGCTCCTCGGGGCCCAGGTAGGCGAACAGCGTCTTCCCCGACGCGCCGCGCGTCATGTCGATCACATGCCCCACATTGGAGGCGATCTTCAGCGCGTTGTTGGATTTCATTTTCTCGATGCAGACCGCGATGTTCCCTTCCACCAGCGTCGTGAGGACGACGTCCTCGTTGAACAGCGTGCGCAGCCGCCGCATCTCCTGCTGGATCGCATCGTCCGCGGCCGTGCTCCGGGTGGGCACGGAAGAAAGCAGCAGCAGCATCGGCCCGATGCGGTACCGGCTGTCGTTCTCCTCCTGCACGAGCCAGCCGATCGCTTCCAGCGTCTTGACCACGCGGAACACGGTCGTCTTATCCATTTGCAGGTGCCGCCCGATCTCCGAAATGCCCAGCGCCGGAACGCCGAGCGTCCGGTACAGGTTCAGGATATTGGATGCACGAATGATGGAATTGATGTATTTGCCGTTGCTCTCCGATGCGCGTTCATTCATCACAGAAACTCACTTTTCTCACAAGTTGTTGCCACTTGAAATTATACCGAATCGCCCGGGAAAAATCAAGAGCCGCGCGCATCGCCGCGTCTTTTCGCGGGGCAGCCGCGAAAAGAAAGCCGAACGGCGCGGTTCGGCTTTCTCTCGGGACGGGCGCAGGCGCGGCGCTCATCGGCCGTTGGGCGTCACCAGTTTGCCGTAGCCTTGGGAATCGGTGTCGACGACGCCGTTTTCCATCAGCACGCGGCCGCGCACGACCGTGTAGTTGAGTTTGCAGCGCAGGTTCCATCCGTCGTAGACGCGGGCGATCTCGCGCGCCTTGCAGTAACTCTTGGTGCGGTCGACCGTCATCGTGTCATCCATGTCGAAAACGACGATGTCCGCGTCGGCGCCGGCGCTCAGCGTGCCCTTCTGCGGGTAGAGGTTGAAGCACTTGGCGGGGTTGACGCACAGCAGTTCGACGACGCGCTCCAGCGTCGTTTTGCCGCGCGCGGCGGCGTCGAGCATCAGCGGCAGCCGCGTGTCGACGCCCGGGAAGCCGCAGAACGCCTTGAAAATATCGTCCTGCCCCTGCATCTTCTCTTCCAGCGTGAACGGCGAATGGTCGGATCCGATGAAGTCGATCGTGCCGTCGTTGACGTAGTTCCACAGCCCCTCCGCGATCTCCTTTGTGCGCAGCGGCGGGTTGCAGCGGGCGAAAGAACCGAACTGTTCGAGGTACGACTCATCCAGCAGCAGGAAGTGCGGGCACGTCTCCACAAAGACCTCCTGCCCCTCGCGCTTGGCCTGTTTCGCCATCTCGCACGACTCCAGCGTGGACATGTGGACCAACTCGAGCTTGCAGCCGGTCTCCTTCGCCATCAGGATCAGTTTGGAGACGGTGGAATACTCCGTGATGGGCGGGCGGGACTTGCAGTGGTGGATGGGGCGGGTCTCGCCTCTCGCGCGGAAATCCGCGATATTCTGAACGATCATATCGTTGTTTTCGGCGTGGGATGCGAGCATGAGACCCGTCTTGGCGATCTCGCGCATGCCCGTCATGATCTCGGCGTCGTTCGTCAGCGTCAGGCCGATGAATTCGCCCTCGCGGCCGGCGGGTGCCTGATGCAGGAAGGACTTGTACGCGACGATGCCCTCCTTCGACAGCGGCACGATCTCCTCGGGGAACTGGCCGCCCGCGGCGCCGTAGAACGCATAATCGACCACGCAGCCGGCCGCCGCAAGGCGTTTGCGGTTGTCGAGGATCTCCTTATTGTACTGCGGCGGCGAGGAAATGGGGTGCTCCAAAATCGTTGTGCAGCCGCCCTGCGCCGCCGCGAGCGTGCCCGTGTAGAAGGTCTCGCGGTCGGTGTGCCCGGGGTCGCGGATGTGTATATGCGTGTCGATCCCGCCCGGGATCACGTACTTGCCTGCGGCGTCGATGCAGCGCTTTGCGTCGCTGTCCCGGAAGAACCCGCGCGCCGTCACGGCGGCGATCTTTTCCCCGGCCACGGCGACGTCGCAGTCCTTCCAGCCGCCGTCCACATAGGCGGTCCCGTTTTTCACCAATAAATCCAGCATGGCTCTTCTTCTCCTTTCGCATCAATCGAACCGATCCGCTTTCAGGACCGTTTGGTACAGGACGTCCGCGCCCAGATCCACATGTTCCTCGCGCGTCCACTCCTTCCCGTGGTGGCTGATACCGGCCACGCTCGGCACAAAGATCATGCCGATCGGCACGCCCTCGTGCGCCATCGCGGCGGCGTCGTGTCCGGCCCCGCTGGGCATCACGGTGCAGCGGACGCCCAGTTCCGCGGCGGACTGCCCGATCGCTTCCATCAGCCGCGGATCGCAGACGGTCGCGTATTTTTGGCAGGTGTTGGTAAAATGGAACGTGCAGCACGGGATCTCTGCCGCCAGTTTCTGCACGGCGGCAAAAAACGCGTCGGTGACCGTCTTGTCCATATGCCGAAACTCAAAGGTGGCCGTGCACTCCCCCGCGATGACGTTTTCCTGCCCGGGAAGCACGGAGATCTTGCCGACGGTGAACACCAGCGTATCCGACAGTTCCCGCGCCTTTTGGTCCGCGGCCGCGATCAGTTTGCTCATGGCGACCAGCGCGTCGCGCCGGCCCGCCATCATCGTCGTGCCCGCGTGGTTGCTCATCCCCACGGCCGTCACCGTGTAGCGGACGATCCCCACGATCCCGCTCACCACGCCGATGTCGAACGGGTGCGTATCCAGGTAGTCGCCCTGTTCGATGTGGTATTCCAGGTAGCAGGCATAGCGGCTCACATCGCGCTTTGCGGCGGCCACGTCCGCGGGCGTCCAGCCGTATTGCGGCAGGCTCTGCGCCAGATCCGGCGCGTCGGGGTCCGCCATGCCGCTCACGCAGCGGCTGCCGAAGGTGCCGCCCAGCGGGCTCGCCTCCTCGAAATTGAAGCCGAAGATCTCCAGCGGATGCTCCAGCGTGATCCCCTGCTCCCGCAGGCGGTGCACGACCTCCAGCCCGCCCACGACGCCGAGCATCCCGTCGAACAGGCCGCCGTTGATGACGGTATCGAGATGCGAGCCGATCACGATGGAGCGCTTCGTCTCATCGCGCCCCGCCAGATAGCCGTGCAGGTTGCCGACAGGATCGACATCCGTCTGCATGCCCAGCCGGTCCATCTCCTCCCGCACGGCCCCGACGGCCTGCCGGTACGCCTCGGAATTGCCGACGCGGGTGATGGAGTTGTCCTCGTTTTTTCCGATGCTGCCGTATCGGCGCAGCATCTCGTTGATTCGACTCATGCTTCCCCCTCTTTTCTTTTCCCCTGCGGGGAGGGTGGGAAAGCCCTCCCCGCTGCACCAATCAGGATTTCACTTCGGTCTCCGTAAACAGTTTCGCCAGCAGTTCGGGATCCGCCTTGCGGTAGGCGTCCTTCGGCGTGAGATAGGTGGAGATCACCAGCACGATCAGGCCGACCACGCAGGCGGGCAGCGCAGCCATCACGCCGCCCGGCGTGCCCAGGCGGTACCAGATCAGCGCCGTAGCGAAGCCGCAGACCGCCGTGATAGAGGCCGAGATGAGGTTCACACGCTTCCAGAAGACGCCGAACATAACGACCAGCGCCAGCGCGGAACCCATCAGCGTGACGGCCTTTGCGTTGATTCCCTGGATGGTGTCCGTCATGAAGAACATGAACACGATCCCGAGGACGGCGAAGAGCACCGTGGTGATGCGGGAAGTTTTCAGTTCCTGCGCGTTCGTCATGCTCGGTTTGGCCTGCTTGATCACGTCGTGCGTGAACGTTGTGGCCGCCAGCAGCAGGAGCGAGTCCGCCGTGGAGATGATCGCGCCCATCACCGCCGCAAACATGACCGCGCCGAACAGCGGCGAGGTGTGGTTCATGATCAGCGTGGTGAAGACCTGGTCCTGCTTCTCGATCCCCGGGTGCAGCAGCATGCCGCACAGGCCGATCAGCAGCAGCGGAACGTAGAACACCAGCAGCGCAATGCCCGTGATGCCCTGCGACTTGGAAGCCGTCTCCGGCGTCTCCGCCGAGAAAAAGCGGGCGATGAACTGCGGCGCGCCGAAGTTGCAGATGCCCCATGTGAGGATCCAGCTCAGGGCGGTAAGCGGCGGGATCTTGGTTGTGAAGCCCCTGATGAACTCAGGGTTCACCTGCGCGATCCCCGCGTTCATCGCGCCGATGCCGCCGACCTTCATCAAAAATTCGATCGCAACGACCCACACGCCGATGATGATGAGGAAGGCGCAGAGCGTGTCGGTCCACGCCACGGATTTCATCCCGCCGATGCAGGTGAACACGCCGAAGATGATCATCATCAGGATCGCGCAGGTGAGTTTGTTCCAACTGATGAACGACTGCAGGATCGTGATCGACGCGATCAACTGGTTGGTCAGCAAGGCGATCACGCAGACGACGATCAGCACGGACGCGATGATGGAAAACCACTTCCCGTAGCGTTTTGCGATATACTCCGGCAGGGTGTCGCATTCCGTCTGGCGCAGTTTCTTCGCAAAGAAAAGACACGCCAAAAACGAGGTGAGCAGCGTCCCCGCGGCGTTCCACCAGCCGGCCCAGCCGTTGAGGTAGTAATAGCCCATGTACGAAACGATGGACGTCGCGGAGACGATCGTGGCAAAGTAGGTGCCGGCCATCGGCAGCCAGCCGAGGGATTTGCCCGCCACCATCCAGTCCTCCGAACTGCGGATGCCCCGGGCGATCACGATGCCGATGACGGCGAGCGCCACCATGAACAAAAAGATGACGATCAGATAGACATTCATTTTCTGCCATCCCCCTTTTTCTCTTTGATTTTGAGATAGATCGAGGGAGACAGTCCCAAGAAGAGATAGATCACGATCAAGAGCCATGCGCTCCAATGCAGCATAATAGCAGACCTCGCTTTCTTTTTCTGCGTCCGTCGTTCAGCCTTCTGCCTCCTTCTGATAACGGTTGCTGCGGGCGGCCCCCTCCGCCAGGATCAGCGCCCAGATCAGCCCGTCGTAGACGGGGACGCCGAGGCGCTTTTGGAGATAGGCGTCCGACCCCGCGTAGTTGGCGCACCCCAAAACGATCGCGCCGACGGCCGGACAGGCAAGGGCCTCCTGTGCCGCCGCGAGCAGGGATCCTCTGTCGTTCCCCCGGCTGACGACGACTGCCTTGAGCTGCCCTTCGAGGTGGTATTTGCGGGCCAGCGCAACCTTTTTGGGAAGGATGGAAGCGTCGGGCGACAAAACGGCGAATCCGCCGCTGTGTATGGCGGCCATGTGCATGGACGCCTCCGCGATGCCGTAGACGGGCTTCTCCCCCGCGATCTCCCGGACCAGATCGAGATTCGGGTCCCCGTGGCAGGCCAGGACAAACGCATCGTACCGATCCCGATTTTGCCGCACCACGGCCGCGAGTTCGGCCGCGGAAGCGGACTGGTCCTCGTAGGAAACGACCAGTTTCGGCGCCGTTTTCATGGAAACGACGTCGAATTCGTACCTGCCGCCGACGAACCGCTCTGCCGTTCGGCGCAGGATCTCTTCGGTTTCTGCATCGCTGTTCGGATTGAGAATCAGAACCCTCAAGGTCATCGCCCCCTTTTCTGTTTCACTGTTACATTATTGGAACGCGTTCTTATATTGTTAACGTTAACTGCTTAAATAATAGCATATCCAACAAAAATTTCAATATCTTTCAAAAAAATTTATTATATTGTGCAAAATCTATCCCGCCGACCGCGAAAACCAGCAAACGAGATCCGCGCAAAAAAAGCCCGCCTCCCGATCCGAGCATCGGGAAGCAGGCCTGTGCCGTGCCTTTTGTTTTTCTGCGCTTCAGCCGACCGCGCAGATCAGTTGGATCTCCACCGGGGCGTCGCCCGGCAGCGTGCCGAGGCCGATTGACGCGCGCGCCGCCGTCCCGGCCGCCCCGAGTTCCTCGCTGAGGTAATCGGAGGCGAAGTCCGCCAGTTTGGCGTGCTCGGTGAAGCCCTGCTCCGCATTGACGAACACCCAAAGGGCGAGCACGCGCGCGATCTTCTCCCCCTCCGAGAGCAGGTTCTGCGCCGCGGTCAGCGCGTTGCCGGCCGCGATGCGCACCGCTTCCCGATAGGTCTCGAGCGGCTCGCCGCGCTTCACCTTCCCCGCAAAGCGCAGGACGCCGTCCTGCCGCGGCGTCATGCCGGCGGTGAAGATCATGTCGTGAAACCGGGTCGCGGGCACATAGTTGCCCTGCGGGACCGGATTTTTCTTTTTCCCACTCATGCTCGATACCACTCCATCACCTCAAAAATTCGTTTCATGGCCGCGACGGCCTTGTCATGATCCTGCGAAAAATTGATGCGGAAACTGTGGAGGAACTGCGGACCGAACTCGGTGCCGGGCGTGACGATGACGCCCGCCCGCTCGCGCAGGATGCGGACAAACGTGTGCAGGCTGACCGTCAGTTCGGGGAGGTTGACGAACAGGTAACTGCCGCCGTCCGAGGGGCGCGCAGAAACGCCTTCGATCCCCGCGATCACAGCGAGCAGGTCGTCGCGGATGCGGCGGTGTTCGGCGACACGCGCCTCCATCCAGCCCTCCGGCTCGCAGAACCAGGTCGCAAATACCGCCTGGTTGTAGCCGCTGCAGCGCAGGGACATGATCGCCTGCAGTTTCTCCATGCGGCCGATGATTTCCGCCGAGCCGAAAGCGGCGCCCAGCCGGTAGCCGCTGAGCGACTCGGTCTTGGAGGGGCCGATGATCGTCACCATGTTTTCGGGGGCTTCTTCCTGCGCGCAGAGATGCGTGTAGGAAACGCCCGGATAGATCTGGCGGGAATACAGTTCGTCGACGATCAGCGCGGCGCCGTACCGCTTCGCCATCGAAGCGATCCCGACGATCTCGTCGCGGGAATAGACGCAGCCGGTCGGGTTGTTGGGATTCGAGAACAAAAACAGCCGCGCGCCGGCTGCAAACGCCGCCTCCAGCGCCGCCAGATCGATGCCGGAGCGGTCCGTCTCGTTCTCGTATCGCATGGGGATCGGGATCATCTCGCCGCCGAAAAATTCCACCATCTTGCGGTTGGCAAAGTAATCCGGCTCGACGACCGCGACCTTGTCCCCCGGCATGACGCTGCTGCCCATCGCCAAAAACAGCGCCCCCTGCGTGCCCGGCGTCAGGATCAGGTTCTCCGCAGGGTCGATCGCGGCGCCCGCAAACGCGGAAAGTTTTCGGGCTACGTCTTCGAGGATGCGGGCCCGCCCGCGATAGGGCGTGTAGGCCTGCGCGGCGCCTTCCCGCACGCCGGCCGCGAACACCTCAAAACTGCCGGGCGTCGGCTCGTGCGCATTGACGTCCCCATGGCTGAAATCGACCGGCTCTCCCTCGAGTTTCGGCCCCCGGATCGGAAGATCCACGTCCTTCTGCAGGCTCTCCTGTCCCGGAGCGTTGTCCACGCCCAGACGATCGAATTTCTCCCGGATGTCCATCGCGATCTCTCCTTTCGCTCTGTCCCGTCCGCTGCCGTCCCGCCGCAAAGCGGCCCGGGGCCGCGGCGGCTTCTGCGTCCTGTTTCCTGTATTATACCCTTTCGATCTCCGGTTCGTCCAGTCTCTTTTTTGCAACGATTGCAGGCATTCGAAGACCGCTCCCCCACTTTCGCAAAGGGGGAAGCGAACCGCCCAATCTGTGCGGAAAAAGGCCCTCCTCCCACCGGGGCTTTCCCGCAAACCGCCGGGAGCCGATCCGCTCAGATCGACTCCCGGCGGTTTCCATGCGGGCCGTTTCTTTCGATCGACCCTCTCATGATACGTCGAACCGGAACATTCCGGTTTATGGGGGAATTTCATGGTTTTGGCCCAAGCGGGGTGGCCTGAACCGGGCCCAAAGGCGCTTGGGGACCTGTTTCATCGGGAACGGGCGCTTTCGGGTCCGTCGCCCCGGACGGGATTGCGGTCTGAACCGCAGCCATGGAAACGTCCCGGCGGGTCATCCCCGCGCAAACGACGCCCGGATCTGCCGCAGGAACCGCTCTGCGATCGGCGTGAAAGTCTGGTACTTGTTCCAGATCAGATACATCTTCATTTCCAGACGGGGCGTCAGCGGGCGAAACACAAGGCCGCTCTCCGGGGAGGTGTCGATCAGATTGTTCAGCGTCAGAAGCACCCCCAGCCCCTCCTTTGCGAACATGGAGCCGTTGTAAGAGAGCCGGAAGGAGCCTTCCAGATGCAGCCGGGAAAACCGTTCCATCGCCCATGGGCGGATATCGTTTTCCCAACTCTGCTCGGAGCAGAACAGGGGCAGGCCGACCAGGTCGTCGGATGCGATCTGTTCTTTTTTTGCAAGCGGCGAATCGGCCGGCACAACGACGCCGAAGGAGTCGGACTCGGGAAAGACGATAAAGTCGTACTTCTTCTCGTCCGGCGTCTCACAGATCACGGCAAAGTCCAGCAGTCCCTGATCCAGTTTCTCTGTCACCTGTTCCGTATCGCCGCTGGTGATGTGGTAGCGAAGATTCGGATAATTCTCTTTGAATCCTTTGATCTCCCGGGCAAGATACCGGATCTGGTAGGATTCCGCAAGCCCGAAATAGATGTCTCCCCCGGTGATCTCATCGAGGGTGAGAAATTCCTGCTCGATCTTATCCGCCATGGAAACCAGGTCCTCCGCCCGGTTCCGGAGCAGGACGCCCTCCTCCGTCAGGGCGATGCTGAAACTGCGCCGGACAAACAGCTTTTTGCCGAGTTCCTCCTCCAGGCTTTTCATCTGCTTGGAGAGCGTCGGCTGCGTCACATGCAGCATGTCGGCAGCCCGGGTCATGTTCTCCTCTCTTGCAACCGCCAGGAAGTATCTCAGCGTGCGGATCTCCACGGCGTATTCTCCTTTCCGAATCGGAATCTTATGATATGCTGATAAGGAATATCATGATATTCATTATAACCATTAGCGAAGCGTTTGAAAAGGCCTTATCATGAAAATACAGGAAGAAAACTTGCGCAGGAGTGACGGATATGGACCGGGAACTGGAAAAAATCTTGGCGATCCTGAAAGACGCCGGATGCGGGAACGATGCGCTGAAGACGGCGGAACAGGTTTACAGGGCCGGGGATACCGGCGCGCTGGTCCTGCACCTTCGGAGATGCCGGTGCGGCCTGATGGAAAAACTCCACGAAAGCCAGCGCCGGGTGGATCGCCTGGATGACCTGATCCGGCAGACCGGGAAGGCAGAATCGAAACCGAGCCGGTCTCTATGAAGAAGAAGGAGAGAAAACACATGATGAAGACAGAAGAACGCAAACTCGTGCAGGAATGGGACAAGACCTTCCAAAAGAGCGACAAGGTCGAGCACAGCAAGGCGACCTTTGTGAACCGCTACGGCATCACGCTGGCGGCCGATCTGTATGTGCCGAAGAATGCAGAGGGCAAACTGCCCGCGATCGCGGTCTGCGGCCCCTTCGGCGCGGTCAAGGAGCAGTGCTCCGGCCTGTACGCCCAGACGATGGCGGAACGCGGGTTCCTGACTGTCGCGTTTGACCCCTCCTTTACCGGCGAAAGCGGCGGCAATGTCCGGTACATGGCCTCCCCCGACATCAATACCGAGGACTTTATGGCGGCGGTGGACTTCCTCTCCCTCCATGAAAAAGTGGATGCGGACCGTATCGGCATCATCGGGATCTGCGGCTGGGGCGGTATGGCAATCAATACGGCGGCACTGGATACCCGTATCAAGGCGACGGCAGCCATGACCATGTACGACATGGCCCGCGTAAACGCAAAGGGTTATTTTGATTCCGAGGACAGCGAGGAGGCGCGCTATCGGAAAAGAGCCGCCCTGTGCGCCCAGCGGCTGGAGGATCTGAAAGCCGGCGAGTACAAGCTCGGCGGCGGCGTGGTCGACCCGCTTCCGGAGGATGCGCCCTTCTTCGTGAAGGACTACTACGACTACTACAAGACCCCGCGCGGCTACCATCCCCGTTCCCTCAACTCCAACGGGGGCTGGAACGTGATCGGCTGCGAGTCCTTTCTCAATCAGCCGATCCTCCGGTATTCCAATGAGATTCGCTCCGCCGTTCTGATCGTTCACGGAGACGCGGCGCACTCCTGCTACTTCGGCCGGGACGCCTACGCCGACATGGTAAAGGACAGCAAGTATACCGGGAACAAGGAATTGCTGATCATCCCCGGCGCGAGCCACACCGATCTCTACGACGGCGGCGGCAGGGATGCGATCCCGTTCGATAAGCTGGAAGCCTTTTTCAACGCGTATCTGAAATAAGGGGGAAGAAACCATGAGCAGCGTACTTGTGATTTCCACGAGCCTTCGGGCTGGGAGCAATTCGGACATCCTGACAAAGCGCCTGATCGCCGGCGCGCGGGACGCGGGCCACAAAGTCGAGCAGATCAGCCTGAAGGGAAAAGATCTGAACTTCTGCATCGGCTGCCTCGCCTGCCAGAAGACGCAACAATGCGTGCTGAAAGACGACGCCGTATGGATCGCGGAGAAGGTCAAAAACGCGGATACCCTCGTGTTCGCCACGCCGATCTACTACTACGAGATGAGCGGCCAGATGAAGACGCTGCTGGACCGGATGAATCCGCTTTATTCTTCGGACTATCAGTTCCGCAGGGTCTACCTGCTCTCGACGGCGACGGAGGAGGAAGAATCTGTCCCCGAAAAGGCGGTGAGCGGCCTTATGGGTTGGGTCGACTGCTTCGAGAAGGCGGAATTTGCCGGCTCTCTGTTCTGCGGCGGAATCTCCGATCCCGGCGAAGCGTCCGGGAAGCGTGCGGAACAGGCCGAGGCGTATGAATTCGGAAAGAGGCTGAGATGAAAAGGGCCATCGCATTTCTGCTGGCGTTTTTCCTGCTGCTGACCATGCCGGCCTGTGCGGCAAAGGATGCCGGCTCCGCGGACGGTGCGCCGTCCGGCGGGGCGGCGCCCATCGAACCGCCGTCAGAGGGCGCAAACCCGGCTCCGCCGCCGGCACAGGCGTCTCCCCTGCCCATGAGAGAAAGCGCCGGGCAGGAAATCGTTCTGACCGTCGCGGGGAAGCGGCTCTCGGTCGACTGGGCGGAAAACAGCTCGGTGGACGCGCTGCGCGAGCTGCTGAAACAGGGCGATATCACCCTCGACATGAGCGATTACGGCGGGTTTGAAAAAGGCGCGCCCCTTCCGGAAGAACTCCCGCAGAACAACGAGCAGATGAACGCCGATGCCGGCGACGTGATCCTTTACCAGGGCAGGCAGTTTGTCATTTACTACGACAAAAACAGTTGGTCCCTCACGCCGCTGGGAACGATCACCGGCATGACAAAGACGGAACTGCAGGCGCTTTTGGGGACTGGGAGCGCGGCGGCCGTCCTCTCGCTAAGCGATGCGGAAAGCCATGCGCCGGCGGGGCCGATTCACGCTTGAACAAAGCGGAACGAGCCGGTGATTGACAGGGATCGGCTGTCAATCACCGGCTCTGCGTTTTCATGCCTTTCTCTCACTTTCCCGCCGGCACCGTGATCCACGGCTCATTGGGGCGCTTCATACGGTTCCCCCTCACCCCAGCGCCACGTCCAGCGCCATCATCAGGCTAAAGCCCACGGCAAAGGACACGACGCCGATATTGGAGTGCTCACCCGCGGACATCTCCGGGATCAGTTCTTCCACGACGACGTACAGCATGGCGCCCGCCGCGAAGGACAGGAAGTAAGGCATCGCCGGCACGACCAGCCCCGCGATGACGACCGTCAGAGCGCCGAAGACCGGCTCCACCGCGCCGGAGAGAACGCCCAGCCAGAACGACCTCGGCTTGCTTTTCCCTTCCGCATAGAGCGGCATGGAAATGATCGCGCCCTCCGGGAAGTTCTGCAGGGCGATCCCCAGCGCAAGGGCAAGCGCCCCGCCCGCCGTGATATTGGCCGAGCCGGCGAGGAGCCCGGCATAAACGACGCCCACCGCCATTCCCTCCGGGATGTTGTGGAGCGTCACAGCCAATACCAACATTATCGTTCGGTTCAGCCTGCTTTTTGGGCCTTCCGTCTGATCGGCCTGATCGATGCTCCTGTGCAGATGCGGGATCGCATGATCCAGCAGGAGCAGGAACAGAACGCCCAGCCAAAAACCGAGAAAGGCCGGGAGAAACGCCCATCTTCCTTTCGCCGCAGACTGCTCAATGGCCGGCACGATCAGGCTCCAGATCGAAGCCGCTACCATCACGCCGGCCGCAAAGCCCGTCAGGGCCCGCTGCACGCCGACCTTCAGTTCCTTTTGGAGAAAGAAGACGCAGGCTGCCCCCGCCGACGTGCCGATAAAGGGGATCAGAAGCCCTATCATGACCGTCTTCATTTCCGACCGAACCAGCCCTTCTTTTTATCATGAACGGATTCCACGGACAGGCAGGAATACCCCGTCGCGTCGATGGCTGCTTTCAGGAGGTCAGCATCCACAGCGCCCTCCGTCAGGAAGGAAGCCTCCTTCCTGTTACGGGAGGCGGTAACCTTCTTCGCAGAGGGGACCGTTTTGCGGATCGCATCGCAGATATGGGCCTCGCACATCCCGCACATCATACCGTCGATTTTTAACGTCGTCTGAATCATCATGTTCCCTCGCTTTCCTGTCTGTACCCATTTCTGTTCGCCTTTGCTAATTTGGGGTCAAGAAACTGTCCTCTGCTGCTGCGCATGGGGCATTCCAGCGGATGAAAAGACGCTGCTTTTGCCCCGTTGGTTAGCAGAGACTAACCGCTCTCTTTATTATATGCCATTCTCGGCAGAAATCAAGAAGTTTTTTCCTGCAAACCGAACGCCGCCTCGGGGAATCCGCGAATCACATCGGCTTCAGGCTTTTCGGATCCTCCCATTCCGCTTTCCCCTCCCGCCTCAATTTCTGCACCGCAGTAGACAGGGGCGGATGAGAGCGCCGCATGACGATTGCTCTGCAAAAAACAAAGGAATCGCAAAACCCCTCTGAAATCAACGATTTCAGAGGGGTTTTTGGTCCGAGTGGCGCGATTCGAACGCGCGGCCTCTTGCTCCCAAGGCAAGCGCCCTACCCCTGGGCTACACCCGGATATTCAATTGCTGTGATGATACCACAAATAGCGGAAAAACCAAAAGAGTTAACCGTTATGGTCAAACGTGTGGTCGTGCGGCGGGTTTACGGAGATATGCGAAAGACGGGAAAAGCCGAAAACCCAGTCTCCGTGCGGCTTTTGAATTTTCCGTCCTCGAGTTTTGCCGAAACCACGCCCTCTCCACTTCCCCCGGGCGGCGCCGCAAAGACGGGCGGTTTAACCGTTTTTACGGCGAAAAAATTATATCGCATCGCCGTTTGCCTTGTCAAGCAAGGCAAACGGCGATGCGGGCTTCTTTCCGCGCCGCTGTGCGGACAGCGCTACGGCGCTGCGCGGTCGATGCGGGCGGCGAGCACGGAGCAGTCGTCCGCGCGGTCCTGCGCGCGGCGGTCCGCCGCCGTCTGCAGCAGGCTTTCGCACAGCGCTTCGAGGTCCGCGCCGCCCGCCGCGGCGATCTGCGAGGGGATCCACTCGTCGCCGTCGTCGGTCAGCCCGTCGGAGACGAGCACGACCACGTCGCCGGGCTCGAGCGTCAACTGGGTGCGGACGGCCTCCACGCCGCCGAGGATGCCGATCGGCAAGCCATTCGCGCCGATGCGCCGCACGCGCCCGCCCCGCAACAGATAGGAGGGCGCCGCGCCGGCCTTGCAACTCTCGAGCCGCAGAGCGTAGAGGTCGATCACGGCGGCGTCCACGGTGCACAGCCGCTCCCCGCCGCGCGAAAGCAGCGCTGCGCTCACGATCCGCAGCGCCGCATCGAACCGCACGCCCGCCCGGAGCAGTTCGGTGAAGAGGGACACGGTCATCGCGGCATCGACGGCGGCGGTCGAACCGGTGCCCATTCCATCGCACAAAAGCAGCACGGCCGCGCCCGCGCCGCAGGGGAACGCCGCGCAGCAGTCGCCGCAGAGGCCGCTTGCGTCGGCGGCGCGGCTGCGGTAGCAGAGCGCCGCCGATACGGGCGGGACGGCCTGCCACAGAAGCGTCGCCAACGCGCCGTGCACGCGCACCTCGGCGGGGCCGAGCGGCTGGCAGACGACTTCGGAAAGCGCCGCGGCAGCCGCCTGCGGATCGAGCCGCGCGACGCAGCGGGCCGGCACCTCGGCGAGCAGCAGCGGCAATCCCCGCTGCGTCTCGAAACACGAGACGCTCACCGGCTCGCCGCCCAGTGCCGACAGCGCGCTTTTCACACTGTCGCAGACGCCCTCGTCCGCGCAGGCGATCCGCCCGAGTTCCTCCTGCAGGGAAGCAAGCAGCAGGCTGGTCCCCGCGAATTGGTCGGCGGTAGGGCCTTTGAGTTGGCCGGCCTGCCGCTGCAGGGCGCGGCGGGAGGCGTAGCGCGTCCCCGCCCGGCGCAGGTTCGCGCATAGCAGGTCTTCCCGCGTGCAGCCGAGGCGCGCCGGCAACCGCTCGGCCTTTCCGAAAAACACCTCGGAACAAGCCGTGATGCGGTCGCTATAGCGGCTCCAACAGGTCGCCTTTCTGGCGCAGCCGCCGCAGACTTCGTCGCAGACGCCGTCGATCATCGCCTGCGCCCGGTCGCCGGAGAGGCGTTCCAGCCGGTCGGAGACGGCCCGCGCCGTCGCGGCGATGGCATCCAGCGCGCCCCGCACGGCATCCAGCCGGGTCTGCAGCAGGCGACGCAGCATCTCGCTTTGGGCGAGGTCGGCGCGCGGCAGCATGCCGAGGGCCCGCGGTACCGAGAGGGGCGTCACGAGCCGCAGGGCGCAGGCGATCGCGCAGGCTCCGAGATAGGGGAACACGCGGGCGGCCTCGCCTTCAAACAGGAGCGCCAGCGTCCCGGTGAGGGCCAGCGCCGCCGCCGAAAACAGGCCGCCGAGCGGCGTGAACGCCGCCGCGCCGAGCGCCCCCGCTGCGAACACGAGCAGCAGCGGCCCGTCGCCCGCAAACGAAACGGCGACGCCCGCCACCGAGGCGATCAGGAGGGCCTGTCCCGCGCGGGAAAACGAAGCGGCGCACAGCACAAGCCACAGCACCGCGATATAAACGGGCGCGAACGCGCCGCCCGTAACGGCCGCCGCCCCCGTGAGCAGCACCCCCGCAAGCGCGCCGACGCCGATCGCCGCCGTCCCCGCGAGAGGCTCGCCCGCGTCGATCGCCCGCAGTCCGCGCGAAAACAGGATGCCCGCCGCCGCGGTGATGGCGCTCTCGCTCAGCACGAGCAGGGCGGAGCCTTCCTTGCCGCCGACCACGACAGCCATGCCCGTCACGCCGCAGGAGAGCGCCGCCAGCAGCGGGGTGTAGAGCGCGAGACGCGCCGCCTCCACGAACGAGAACGCCCAGCGCAGCCCGCACAGCAGCACGAGCGCCGCGATCCACCGCACCGAGACGGCGGGATCCGCCTGCGTGAGATAGCCGAAGATCGCGCCCGCGCTCGCCCACAGCATACGGCCGCCGGCGGCCGCCCCCGCGAACGCAAGGCCGAAGGGCGGGGCCTGCGCCAGCACGGGCGAGGCGCTCATCAGAAAGCCCCCCGCCGCATACAGCACCGCCGCGACCGCCTCCCGCCGCTGCGCGAGCACCGCGCGAAGTTTTGAAACCGCAGCCGCCGCAAAACCCATCTTTCGATGCCTCCCCGTCTGTTTGTCCTTTCAGTCTACGACAGGGGAGAGGGGAAATTTGTCAAACGGTGCGCCGGCCTCGGCGGAAGACGGCGCGGATGACGGGGCATTTCGTCGCCGCTGGCAAGGCTTGTGGAGCAGCGCACGGGGCGGCGGTAAAAAACCGCGCCGCGGTTTTTTTTGCGGCGGCAGATCCGCCGTTGCCGCGCTTCGCGCGGTCGCCGCCCCGCCGGTTCGGCATGCGGCGGGCCCCTGCGGCGCACCAGGCCGGCAACGCGAAAACCGCCCCGCGGCATTTGCCGCGGGGCGGTCGAAACTTTGGGGTTCGCCGTCAGTTCTCGTCGGTGCGCACACCGGTGATGTTGTCGCGGTTCGCGCAGTAGTAGCACAGGCGCGTGCGGTTGGCCGCGATCGCCTGTTCCACCGTGCCCTGGATCAGCGTGTCGGTGCGGTTGAGGGCCTGACAGTCCTCATGCGTGTGGTAGACCTTGCCGTAGCGCGTCCACAGCACCTGACCGTCGATGGCGCCGATCGCCGCCTGCTGCTCCTCGAGCGAGACGGGGTCGAAATCGTAACTGGCAATGCCGCCGATCAGCAGCGCGACGACCGCCACCGCCACGGCGATGGCCTTCGTTTTCTTGTCGAGTTCCTTGTTCGCGAGCATCAGGATGATGATCGGCACGAACGCGATGATGCACGCGATCACGCCCATGTTGTTCCAAAGCCAGAATTTGACCTTGTTTTTCGCGCTCGCGGGTTTGATGCGGTTGGCTTTCTTCCACAGTTGCGCGCCGATGATGACGCAGATCAGGTCGAGGACGAGCGCGCCGATGATCTGATAGAGCGTCGGGATCGCGCCGATCGAAACTTTGCCCTGCATCATCAAAAACGCGAGCACCTCGAACACGATCGCGACCACCCACAGGATCAGAGCGCCCGCGCGCAAGCCGCCCGCGTTGCCGACGGGCTTTGCCTGCTGGACCTGCGGGTTCGCGGCAGGGGCGTCCCCCGCCGAAACGATGGTGTGCTTCTTTTTCTCCGCCATATGTCTCTCTCCTTCTCGAACGAGCGGTTTTCTCTTCTGGCTTTTATTATACAGGATCCGTCGGTTTTTGCAAGGGCCGCCGCGCGGTTTTCCCCCTCCTGCCTGCGGCGCATGGGCAGCGACGGATTTCCTTGACAAACGGCGGCGATCGGCGCAAAATAAAAGGCAGAAAACCGATCTTGTCAAAAGGAGCGTGCCTTATGGATCTCAATGCCCTCGTCGGAACGATTTTAAGCCAGGACAGCATTTCGAGCGTCGCCAAGCGGACCGACCTTTCGGAACGGGATGTGCAGAGCGTGATGCAGAGCGCCCTTCCGCTTCTGCTCAACGGCGCGAAGGAGCAGGCGAACGCGCAGGCCACGGCCGCCGGTTTCGCCGGCGCCCTCAACCAGCACGCGCAGAGCGATACCGCGGATCTGCCGGGCTTCTTTGGCTCCGTTGATCTCGACGACGGCGCCAAGATCGTCGACCATCTGCTCGGCGCACAGTCCGCGCAGGCGGTCGCGCGCAAGGCGGGCGTCAGCAGCGCGGCGACGCAATCCGTCCTGTCGGCGGCCGCGCCCCTGCTGATGAGTTTGCTCGGCAAAGAGAACCAGAAGACCGACAACACCGCCGCCGTCCTGATGAGCACGCTGCTCGGCAACGCCGATCTCTCGAGCCTGATCGGCAGCGTCCTCGGCGCATCGACGACCTCCTCCGGAAAAAAGAAGAAGAAGAAAAAAGCCGCGAGCGGCAGTTCGAGCGTGATCGACCTGCTCGGCAAGTTGCTGAAGTAACCGCAGCGCGCAAACCGGCGCCTCTCCGCATCGGAAAGGCGCCGGTTTTTTTGTGCCGCTTTGCCGCCGCGCACGGGCGAGAGGCGGAAAGCGTAACACTATTTGTAATATTTTTATAAAAAATTGCTTTTTGTATGGATTGGGGACGGGGGAGGAAACACCGGCGAATCGCCCGCGGGAAGGGTGCCAAGCGCCGATGTTTGTCCGGTTTTCGATCAAATGCGCGTCTTTCGCAAGGAAAAAGCATGCTTTTTGTAATATTTTATCAAGATTTTACTCTTTGTTATCTTTCTCCGCGCGCGGCGCCTCAAACCAGAAGCAACTGCCCGCGCCAACCTCGCTCTCCACGCCGTAGGGGAAACCCTGCCGCTCCAATGCGCTGCGCACGATCGAGAGCCCGAGTCCGCTGCCCGCCACTGGGCGCTGGTGCGTATTGCGGCTGCGATAGTAGCGCTCCCAGATCAGGGGAAGTTGATCGGCGGGAATGCCTGCTCCCGTATCGCGCACCTCGACGCGCACGCCCGTTTCGCAGGGCCGCGCCGAAATTTGGACGCGGCGGTCCTCACCGGTGTAGTTGACCGCGTTGGAGATCAGGTTATACAGCACCTGTCCCGTCGCGGCACGGTCTGCGCGGATCACGCAGTCTGCGCAGACGTCCGGCTCGAAGCGGTATTCCGGGCAGGTGGTCGAAAACCGCCCGACCAGGTCCCCGATCATCGCGCCGAGGTCGATCGGCTCGGGCGCCGTCTCTCCGGCGGAGGATTCGTCGCGCGAAACGCGGATCAGGTCGTTCACCAGCCCCGTCAGGCGCTGCGCTTCATCGACGATGACGCTGAGTTGTTCATCGCGTTTTTCCTTGTCGTCGCCGGTCAGGTCGCGGATCATCTCCGCGTAGCCGATGATCATCGTCAGCGGCGTTTTGAGGTCGTGGGAGACGTTCGCCACCAGTTCGCGGCGCAGTTCCTCCACGCGGGAAAGCCCCTGCGCCGAGAAGTTGAGCGTATCCGCGAGATCCTCGATCTCTGCGATGCCGTCGCCCGCATAATCGGCGGCATAGTCGCCCTGCGCCAGCCGCTTCGCCTGGTCGGTGATCGTGCGCAGCGGACGGACGAGCCGCTTGGAGAGGATCCCCGACAGCACGAGCGAAAGCAGCACCAGCACCGTGGAAGTGATCAGCAACTGCTGCTTGAGGATGCCGACCGTCGATTCGACCGGGACGAGCATCGCGTTGAGGATCAGCACGCGCGGCGTGCCGTCCTCGGCGTCGGCGCGCGCCGCGTAGACAACGGCTTCGTCCCGCACGAACGAGCCCGACGGCGGCTCCTGCAGCGCGGCCGTCTCGCCCGCATCGGATGCCTCCGCGCCTTCTGGCGATCCGCCCTGGTGCATACGAAACGCCGTCATGCTCACGGTGCTCGTCATCGAGGACCGCTCTCCCTTGAGCACCGGTTCGCAGATGCGCAGAACGCCCTCGATCCCTTTGCCGGTCAGGACGCTTTTGCTGCCGAGCATATCGAGCGAAACGAGTTGCACGCCGTCGCTCCCGAGCAGGATGGCGCTCATGTTGGCGTCCGCGCAGGTCTGCTCCAGCCGGCGGACAAAGTCCTCGTCGCCGACATGCTGCATCAATTCGTCGCCCGTGCGGCGGATGTTGACCGTCTGCATCAGGCGGTAATAGGGCTTGAGCAGCACGATCTGGCTGAACCACAGCAGCGCGACCGTGAGCGCCGCAAACACCAGCATCGAGCGGCGGATGTTGCGCCGGATGCTCTGCGGCGCTTTCGAGGCAGTTCCCACGTCCCGTCACCTCACGCTTCGAATTTATAGCCGAGCGAGCGCAGCGTCACGATATACGAGCGATAGGGCCCGAGATTCTGGCGCAGCATCTTGATGTGCGTATCGAGCGTGCGGTCGTCCCCGAAATAATCGTATCCCCACACCTCGGTGATGAGCCGCTCGCGCGAGAGCGCGATGCCGCGGTTTTTCACCAGGAAAAACAGCAGTTCGTATTCCTTGGGCGTCATCTGCGCGGGGACGCCGTCGACCGTGACGCTGCGCGCCGTGAAGTCGATCGACAGCCCGCCGAATTCGTAGGTCTCATGTGCCGCGGCCCCCTCCGCCGCGCCGCCGCTGCGGGCCAGAACGGCGTTGATGCGCGCCATCAGTTCCTTGGGCGAGAACGGCTTGACGACGTAGTCGTCGATCCCGAGCTCAAAGCCGAAGAGTTTGTCGTGCTCCTCGCCGCGGGCGCTCAGCACGATCACGGGCGTGCGGCAGAACTTGCGGATCTCCTTGACGGCGGAAAGCCCGTCAAACCGCGGCATCATGATATCCATCACGATCAGGTCGAACGATTCTTTGCGGCAGAGGTCGACGGCCGCCATGCCGTCGCCCGCTTCCACCACCGTGTGGCCCGAGAATTGCGCGTATTCGCGCACCACATAGCGGATCTTCTCCTCATCGTCCACGATCAGCAACTTTGCCATGGCGATCCCTCCCGAATCCCGAATTTTCTTTCCCATTACAATCCCCAAATGTGAAATCCGTATGACAGAAATCGGGAAATCCTGCGAATTTTCACATTTCGGGCATGAAATTGTGAAAAGGAAGGGAGAGGGAAGTTGTTTCACGTGAAACGGATCCGGTCTTGTTTTGGACCCGGAAATTTGCTATACGATCTTCGCTTCCATCGTTTCCGAACAAGCAAAACGCGTCCTGTTTTCGGCAGCCCCTCAGAAACGGGACACGGGGAGGCGTCATCCTATGAAATATGACGGCGTATGGATTGCGATCATGATGCATATCGGATGGAACTTTACGCAGAGCATCCTGTTCGGACTGCCGAACAGTGGCATCGTATCGGAGTACTCTCTGTTCAAGTCGGAGGCGGCTTCCGCCAAAAACGGTTTGTTCTACACCGTTGATTTCGGCGTGGAGGGAAGTCTCGGTTCGATCCTGGCTATGGCGCTCCCGATCGCCGTGATCCTCTGGATCAACCGCGGCAAGCCCGAGAAGAACGACCTCTGGGCCGAACCCGCCGGGGAAGAGGACGAAGCGGACGCGGCTCCCGCCGCAGACTGACGGAGGGGTCCCTGTCTGAACCGTTCTGCCGAACACCGCGCGGCACCTCGCCCCCGTGCGATACGGGACCGCTTTGGGCCATCCCCGCCCGAGATGAAGTTCTTTTGCCCGCTTTTCTTTCAAAAAAGAGGGATTCTTTCCCCCTCCGTCCGCCCCCGTGCGATACGGAACCGCTTTAAACTATCCCTGCCCGAGATGAAGTTCTTTTGCCCGCTTTTCTTTCAAAAAAGAGGGATTCTTTCTCCCTCCGTCCGCCCCCGTGCGATACGGGACCGCTTTGGGCCATCCCCGCCCGAGATGAAGTTCTTTTGCCCACTTTTTCTTTCAAGAAAAGTGGGTTTCACGTGAAACAAGCGCACCCCGCTCGGCCGAACGGCCGGGCGGGGTGCGCTGCTTTTGCATATTCTGTGCGCTTATTCTTCGGCAGACGGGGCTTCGGCGGGCGCTTCGCCCCCCGCTTCCTCCGGATCGGAGGCCTCGTCGTCCTTGTCCGAGGCCACGGAAGCCAGCGTCACCAGGCGCGAGCCCTCGGCAAGGCGCATCACGCGCACGCCGCCGCCGTAGCGCGACTGCTGCGAGATCTCCCCGCTCGGCGTGCGGATCACAATGCCGTCGTCCGAGATCAGGATTACGTCCTCGTCGGGCGAAACGGACTTCACACCGGCCACGGGGCCGCCTTTTTCGATATAATAGTTGAGCACGCCCTTGCCGCCGCGGTTGCGGATCGGGTACTCGGAAAATTCCGTGCGGCGGCCGAGGCCGTTTTCGCTGACCGTCAGCAGCGTTTCGCCCTCGCGCACCGCCGCAAAACCGACGACCTTGTCCCCCTCGCCGAGCGTGACGGCGCGCACGCCGCGGGCCGTGCGGCCCATGTCGCGGGCGGCCGTTTCCAAAAAGCGTACCGCGCGCCCCGAGCGGGTGGCGACAATCAGTTCATCCTCGCCGCTCGTGCGCCGCACAAAGGCCAGCGAGTCGCCCTCGTCGAGCGAAAGGGCGATCAGCCCCGTCTTGCGGATGTTCCCGAAAGCGCTCATCGGCGTGCGTTTGATCGTGCCGCGCTCGGTCACCATGCTGAGGTAGCCCTCCTGATCCAGACGGCCGATGCGGATCGCGCCGGTCACGCGCTCCTCGCTCTCGAGTTGCAGCAGGTTCACGATGTTCATGCCCTTGGCCGCGCGGTTCGATTCTGGGATCTCGTAGCCCTTGAGGCGGAACACCCTGCCGCGGTCGGTAAAGAACAACAGATTGTCGTGCGTGGAGGTGACGAACAAATCGGTGACGATGTCCTCCTCGCGCTGGGTCATGCCCTTGACGCCGCGGCCGCCGCGCTTCTGGGCGCGGTATTCGTCCACGGGCATCCGCTTGATATAGCCGTATTTCGTGAACGTGATGACGCACGTTTTCTCAGGGATCAGGTCCTCGGCGTCGATATCGCCCCAAACGTCCTGGATCTCGGTGATGCGGTCGGTGGCGTAGCGCGCGCGGATCTCGAGCAGTTCGTCCTTCAGCACGCTCTTGATCTTTTCGGGGTCGGCGAGCAGGCCTTCGTAGTAGGCGATGCGCGCCTCGATCTCCTTGTATTCGTTCTGCAGCTTCTCGCGGTCGAGGCCCTGCAGCGCGCGCAGCCGCATCTCGAGGATCGCCTGCGCCTGCACCTCGGAGAGGCCGAAGCGCGCCATCAGGTTCTCCTTGGCGTTGTCGTAACTCGAGCGGATGATGCGCACAACCTCGTCGATGTTGTCCTGCGCGATCAGCAGTCCTTCGAGCAGGTGGGCGCGCTCCTTCGCTTTTTTGAGGTCGTGGCGCGTGCGCCGCACGATGACCTCTTCCTGGAACGCGAGGTATTCATCGAGGATGCGGCGCAGCGAGAGGATGCGCGGCTGCGTCTGGTTCTCGACGAGCGCGAGCATGTTGATCGAAAACGTCGTCTGCAACTGCGTCTGCGCGAGCAGGTTGTTGAGCACGACCTGCGGGTTCGCATCGCGCTTGAGTTCGATCACGATGCGCATGCCGCCGCGGTCGGATTCGTCGCGCAGGTCGCTGATGCCCTCGAGGCGCTTTTCCTTGACCTGGTCGGCGATCGCGGCGATCAGCATGCGCTTGTTGACCTGGTAGGGCAGTTCGGTGACGATGATGCGGGTGCGGTCCTTGCCGAATTCCTCAAACTCGGTGCGGGCGCGCACGGTGAGTTTGCCGCGGCCGGTGGCGTAGGCCGAACGGATGCCGCTGCGGCCCATGATGATGCCCTTCGTCGGGAAATCGGGGCCCTGCACATGCTGCATCAGGTCGGCGAGCGTGGCCTCGGGGTTCTCCAGCACGCAGATGCAGGCGTCGATCACCTCGCCGAGGTTGTGCGGCGGGATGTTTGTCGCCATGCCCACGGCGATGCCCGAGGAGCCGTTCACCAGCAGGTTCGGGAAGCGCGAGGGGAGCACGCGCGGCTCCTTGCGGGTTTCATCGAAGTTGGGGTCCCAGTCGACGGTGTCCTTCTCGATGTCGCGCAGCATCTCGTCGGCGATGCGGGCGAGACGCGCCTCCGTGTAGCGGTAGGCCGCGGGCGGGTCGCCGTCCACAGAGCCGAAGTTGCCGTGCCCGTCGATCAGCGGGCAGCGCATCGAGAAATCCTGCGCCAGACGCACGAGCGCGTCGTAGACGGAAGCGTCGCCGTGCGGATGATAGCGGCCCAGCACGTCGCCGACGGCCGTCGCGCATTTGCGGTAGGGCTTGTCGCGCGTCAGCCCGTCCTCATACATCGCGTAGAGGATGCGGCGGTGCACCGGCTTGAGGCCGTCGCGCACATCCGGCAGCGCGCGCCCGACGATGACGCTCATCGCGTATTCAATGTAACTCTTCTTCATCTCCGAAACCAGTTCGGAATCGACGATCACCTGCTCGGGGTAGAGGATATCCTCGGGCTTGTAATCCTTGTTCTTATGCGCCATGGCTCCTCACCCCCCTCAATAATCCAGGTTGACGGCGTAGCGGGCGTTCTGCTCGATATACGCCTTGCGCGGCTCCACCTGCTCGCCCATCAGCACCGTAAAGATCTCGTCGGCCTTCACGGCATCCTCCAGGCAGATGCGGCGCAGCGTGCGGCGCTCGGGATCCATCGTCGTCTCCCACAGTTCGTGGGGGTTCATCTCACCGAGGCCCTTAAAGCGCGAAATGTCGATCTTGACGTTCGGGTTGTCGCCGCGCATCTCGGCGGAGATGCGGTCGCGCTCCTCGTCGGAATAGGCGACGCGCGTCGCCTTGCCGCGCGTGAGTTTGTAGAGCGGCGGCACGGCGGAATAGACGTAGCCCTCTTCGATCAGCGGCCGCATGAAGCGGAAGAAGAACGTCAGCAGCAGCGTGCGGATATGCGCGCCGTCGACGTCGGCATCCGCCATGATGATGATCTTGTGGTAGCGCAGTTTCGCCAGGTCGAATTCGTCCCCGATGCCGGCGCCGAGCGCCGTGATGACGGGGGAGAGTTTGTCGTTGCCGTAGACCTTGTCGGCCCGCGCCTTTTCGACGTTGAGCATCTTGCCCCACAGCGGCAGGATCGCCTGGAAGCGCGAATCGCGCCCCTGCGTGGCGGAGCCGCCCGCCGAATCGCCCTCGACGATGTACAGTTCGGTCAGGGCAGGGTCACGGTCGTTGCAGTCGCGCAGTTTATCGGGCATCTGGCCCGATTCGAGCCCCGTTTTGCGGCGGGTGAGTTCGCGGGCCTTGCGCGCGGCCTCGCGGGCCTGCGAGGCGAGGATCGCCTTTTCGAGCACGGCACGCGCCACGGCCGGGTTTTCCTCAAAATATTCGGCCAGTTTGTCGCTGAGCAGGTTTGAAACCATCGTGCGCATCGAGGTGTTGCCGAGTTTGGCCTTCGTCTGGCCCTCGAACTGCGCCTCGGTCAGTTTGACGGAGATCACGGCGGTCAGGCCCTCGCGGACATCCTCGCCCTTGAGCGTCTTGTCGGCCTCCTTGATGAGGTTATAGCGCTTGGCGTAATCGTTGAGCACGCGGGTGAGCGCCTGCTTGAACCCTTCCTCGTGCGTGCCGCCCTCGTTGGTGCGGATGTTGTTCGCAAAAGAAAGAACGAGTTCGTTGTAGTTGTCGCTGTACTGCATCGCGACCTCGGCGGTGCAGTCGCCGTCGACCGCCTGCAGATGGATCACTTCGTCGTGCAGCGGCGAAACGGAGCGCTTTTCGTTGAGGTATTCGACGAAACTCGAGATGCCACCCTCGTAGCAGAGGTCGCACTCGAACGGATCGGCCGCATCGCGCGTATCGCGAAACACGATGCGCAGCCCCGCGTTGAGGAACGCCTGCTCGCGCAGGCGGGTCAGCAGCGTCTCGCGGTCGTATTCGGTCGTCTCGAACATCTCGGGATCGGCGTGGAAGGCGATCGTCGTGCCGGTGCGGTCGGTCTCGCCGACGACGAGCAGGTCCGAGGCGATCTTGCCGCGCTCGAAGCGCTGGCGATAGATCTTCCCCTCGTGGTGCACCTCGACCTCCAGCCACTCGGAGAGCGCGTTGACGACCGAGGAGCCGACGCCGTGCAGGCCGCCGGAGACCTTGTAGCCGCCGCCGCCGAACTTGCCGCCTGCGTGCAGCACGGTCAGCACGACCGTGACGGCGGGCAGGCCCAACTTCGGCTGGATGCCGACGGGGATGCCGCGGCCGTTGTCCTCCACGCGCACGACGTTGCCCGGCAGCAGGTCGACCGCGATATCGGTGCAGAAACCCTCGAGCGCTTCGTCGATCGAGTTGTCGACGATCTCATAGACGAGATGGTGCAGCCCGCGCGGACCGGTCGAGCCGATATACATGCCCGGGCGCTTGCGCACCGCCTCCAGCCCCTCGAGGACCTGGATCTGGTTTTCGTCGTACTGTTCTTCGATGTGGTTTTGCTGTTCGCTCACAACGGTTCCTCCTTTTCCCCGTGAAGAGGCGCGGCCGCCTCCGCCGTGGGATCGATCCGGCCCGCCCTTCTCTGCAGCGTGGGGGCCGCAATTTGTGAAAGATAGATGCGCATGCCGGCATCGTCGAGGCAGACGACGAAACTCCGCGGCAGGTCGGCCGCGACGTTCGTCACCTGCAGCCGCTGCTCGGCCGTGCGCAGGAATTCGCGCGTGATGGGGCCGGTGGACGTTTTATCGAGATCGAAAATCCCGATCACATCCGCCGTGCGCACCACGGTCTCGTTGCCCAAATGTAAATACAAATCGGATAACTCCCTCTATAATAAACTTTTTGTAACTTTTCAATTCGGGTCGCGGGCGGGCGCCCGACCGGCCGACGGCGTTTCACCGCACGGCCGCTGTTTTGCGCCCCGTTTGGGCGGCAGAGAACCGGTCTCCCTTTTGTACATTCGCCGATCCAAACCGGGCGAAGGTCCGGGTTTTCTCCAGAGAAAAAATTCCAAAACGGATTATAACCGGACTATTCTACTATTTGAATATTACAAATAGCATTTTCTTCTTAATATATAACTTTTCGTATTTTATCAACCCCGCAGAGAAGCCGGCGCACAGACGGACGCCCCCTGTGCCGGTGGCGGCCGCGGCGCGGGCTGCGCCGGGATCGAGGCCCTCGATCCCCGGTCCCAACCTCTCCGGAAAGCGGTCGGGTACGTCCGGTCATTTCGTCCGCGTGAACCGTCCCGCTTCCACCGAAAAGACCGCCTCAGCCCCGGCGACTTGATTCGGGTCGCAGCAGGTGAGGAAGATCTGCCGGTTTTCAAGATGGTGCAGCAGATAGTCGCGGCGGTGCTCGTCGAGTTCGCTCATCACGTCGTCCAGCAGGACCACCGGCGTTTCTCCCGCGACCTCTTCCATCAGCGTGCATTCCGCAAGTTTGAGGGCGAGGACGGCGCTGCGCTGCTGGCCCTGCGAGCCGTAGGTGCGCGCCGAAAGCCCCGAGAGGCGGATCGCGAAATCGTCGCGCTGCGGCCCCACCGAGGTGACGCCGGTGCGCAGGTCGTCCGCGCGGTTTTGCCGCAGGGCGGCGAGCATCGTCTCCTCTGAAAGGACGCCGTCGCGCGCGGCGCTGGCCTCGTATGCGAGGGAGAGTTCCTCGCGCCCGCCCGCGATGCCCGCGTAGATCGCGGTCGCGGCGGGGGAGAGACGGCGCAGGTAACTTTCGCGCGTGCGGGAGAGCAGCGCGCCCGCCTTGGCGAGGGCCTCATCCCAGATATCGAGCGTGTCGAGCAGGCTTGCGGAAAACGAAACGTCCTTGAGCAGGGTGTTGCGCTGCGCGAGCAGCCGCTCGTATTCGGCGGCAACTTTGCGGTAGCGCGGTTTGAGTTGTGCGATCACCGCATCGAGCGCGCGGCGGCGCTCTGCGGGCGCGCCCTTGACGAGCGACAGATGCGCGGGAGAAAACACAACGGCGAGAAAATTTCCCGCCAGATCGGCGGCGGAATCCTCCTCCACGCCGTTGCAGAAAGCGCCGCGCTTCGCACCGTAGCGCAACTGCAACTGCATCTCGCGCGAATCAGCGAAGAGGTCGAGTGTGATTGCAGCCTGTTCGCCCCCAAGCGGGACGAGTTCCGCTTCCTTTGCGCCGCGGAACGAGCGCGCGCCGGTGAACAGCCACAGCGCCTCGAGCAGGTTCGTCTTGCCCTGCCCGTTCTCGCCGCAGATCACATTGACGGTCTCCACCGGCTCGATCGAAACGTCCCGCAGGTTCCGAAAGGCGCGGATCGAAATCCCCGTCGCCCTCACGTCCCCGTGACCTCCCACACCGTGTCGCCACAGGCGGCGGTATCGCCGGCGCGCAGTTTTTTGCCGCGCTGCGTGCACACTTCCCCATTGACGAGCACCTCGCCCGCCTGGATGCGCTCCTTCGCCTCGCCCCCCGTCGGGACGGCGCCGGCGAACTTGAGCAGCGCCTCGAGTTTGATAAAGTCGGTATGGATGGCGATCGGTATCGTCCGCATCGCTTATCCCTCCGCCTTGAGGCGAACGGGCAGCACGAGGAACAAAAATGCATCGCCCTCGGGCGGCAGCAATTTCATCGGCGCGAGCGGGCCGCTGATCTCGAGGATGATCTCGTCGCAGTCCACATTGCGCAGCGCATCGAGCAGATAGCGGTTGTTGAATCCCATCTCCAGGCGCTCGCCGTCGTTTTTTGCGGCGACGGTGTCGCTGGCGCGGCCGAGCGCGGTCGAACAGGTCATGCGGATCTCGTCCTGCTCGAATTTGACGCGCAGCGGGCTGCGCAGCCGGTCGCTGATGAGCAGGCTGACGCGGTCGACCGAATCGGTGAGCGCGCGCGTTTCGACGCGGACGCGGATCTTGCCGCCCTTTGGGATCGCGGCGTTATAATCGAGAAATTCCCCTTCGAGCAGGCGGGAGAAGACCTCGTAGTTCTGCATTTTGAAAAACACGTGCTTTTTTGCCACGATGACCTCGGCCGGCTCTTCGCTCGCGGGATCGAGGATGCGCACGACCTCCGCCAGCGCCTTGCCCGGCACGACGAAACGCATCGGCTCCGCCACCTGCACAGGCTCGCGGCGCATCGCGAGGCGGTACCCGTCGACGGAAATCACCTGGAGGGTCGTGCCGTCGAGTTCAAACAGGGAACCCGTGTGGACGGGTTTCGTGTCCGTCTGCGAGATGGCGAAGAGCGTTTGCCCGATCATGGAAGCGAGCGTCTCCTGCGCAACGGGGAAACGGGCCGCGTCCTCAAACGACGGGAATTCGGGGAACTCTTCGGCGCCCATGCCGATGATCGTGTATTCGGCGGCGCCCGAAACGATCTCCGTCAGGCATTTTTCCCCGACCAAAACATCCGTCGTTTCGCCGGGCAGGCGGCGCGCGATCTCCTGCAGCACCTTGGCGGGCAACACGATCTCGCCGTATTCTTCCACAAAAGCGGAAAGTTTGGTCGAGATGCCGAGATCGAGGTCATAGCCGAACAGTTCGATGCCCCCGACACAGGTACGCAGCAGAATCCCTTCGAGCGCCGGGATGGAAGAGCGCGGCGCGACGACGCGGCCGACGATGGAAACGGCTTCGCGCAGGCTTGCGGTATCACAGCGGAATTTCATACGATCACCTCAATGCAGATATAGAAAGAATAAAGAGAAATAGTATTCGTAGTAGGGGCCGTGGAAACTGTGGAAAACCGGGATTTTCCTGTTTTCATTCCAAAAAAAGGAAGGGGAATGCCGTGGAACGCGGTTTTGAGAATACGGGGAAAAGAGGAAAAAGAAAAAGCAGAGGGGAAACCGGTGAAAAACAGGCGGTGGAAAGTGGAAGAACGGAGGAAAAAAGTTCAGAAATTCTTCGCACTCCACAGTGGAATTCGGTGAATTCTTATTTCGAATTGATGTTTTTGATGAGATCTTCGACGATGGATTTGAAGTGCGAATTTTCTTCCATGGTCTTTTCGACCTGTTTGAGCGCGTAGACAACCGTGGAGTGGTCCCGCCCGCCGAACTCGGCGCCGATGGCTTCCATCGACATGCCGGTGATCTCGCGCACCACATACATCGCCACCTGCCGCGCCGTCGAGATCTGCGCGGTGCGGCGCGGCGAACGCACGTCCTGCGGCGAGACTTCGTAGTAGCGCGAAACTTCGTCGATGATGTGTTCGATCGTGACGGAGACGGGCTGGCTGTCGTTGAGGATGTCGCGGATCGAATTCTGCGCCACCGAGATCGAAGGCGGAATGTGCACCATATCGTTGTAGGCTTTGATTTTTTTGACGGTGCCTTCGAGTTGGCGGATGTTCGTCTTGAGGCGGTTGGCGATGAACTCGACCACGTCTTCGGGGATGTCGATATGCAGCAGTTCGGCCTTGCGGTGGATGATGGCGACGCGCGTCTCGTAATCCGGCGGCTGGATGTCCGCGATCATGCTCAGTTCAAAGCGCGTGCGCAGGCGTTCCTCGAGTTTCTTCAGGTCCTTCGGCGGGCGGTCGCTCGTCACGACGATCTGTTTTCCCGATTCGTAGAGGGAATTGAAGGTGTGGAAAAATTCCTCCTGCGTCGCTTCCTTGCCGGAAATAAACTGGATATCGTCGATCAGGAACAGATCCGCTTTGCGGTATTTGTCATGGAATTCCTTGGTGCGCTGGTTTTGGATCGCGTCGATCAGTTCGTTCGTGAAATCGTCGCCCTTGACGTAGATCACGTTGGCGCCCTCGCGGTTCTGCTGCACATAGGCGCTGATCGCGCACAGGAGGTGCGTCTTGCCGAGGCCGGAGTTGCCGTAGATAAAGAGGGGGTTATACTCCGATTTGGCGTTGGAAGCCACGGCGAGGCTCGCCGCATAGGCGAACTTATTGGAAGAACCGACGATGAACGTATCGAATGTGTAGTCGTATTCGCCGCCGATTTTGCCGGGGACGGGTTCGGACGGTTCGGCGGCTTCGGCGGGATTGCTCTGCTGCCGTATCACGAAGGTGATTTCCACGGGGAATCCCAGCACCGCCTCGAACGCCTGGCCGAGCAGGTCTTTATAGCGCATCTCGAGCACCATGCGGACCGCCTCATTCTTTGCGATGAGCGTCGCGCTTGTGTGATCGAGGTGCGAGCACTCCAAATTGCTGATCCAAATGGTGTAGGGGCTCTCCGGCATTTGGCGCTTGCAGTAATCCTTGACCAAAGGGAACAGATCCATTGTCAGTTCCAAAGAAAAACACCTCCGAGTCAGTCCGCCAAAAAGAGCGGAAAATACCAAAATCAGTATAGCATAAAAACCGCCCCGTAGCAAGTTTTCCACAAAAAAAGATCCCCATATTAAATATGTAAAGGCTGCCCGATCGCGCGGCCGCGGCGTTTTTCCGCCGCCGGATGAAAAGTTGCAAAAGTCCTTGACTTTACACCTTTTTTTACGATATAATTCCATGATGTAAGGTTATCCCTGAAAGGAGGGGACAAAAATGCTGAGAACTTACCAGCCCAAGAAGCGTCAGCGCAAAAAGGAGCACGGCTTCCGCAAAAGAATGATGACGAGAAACGGCAGAAAGGTTCTGGCTCGTCGCCGCGCGAAGGGCAGAGCCCGCCTCACGTACTGAGAACACGAAAGGGCTGCAATGCGAACGAGACATTGTAGCCTTTCTTTCTGTTCGGCCGCTTCAAAAAGGAGGACGAGCAAAGCGTGGCGAAGATCTTGACGCTTCACCGCAACACGGATTTCCGGCGGCTCTACCACAGGCCCGCTCTCGTTTCGCCTGTCCTCGTCACGTACGTCGGGAAGAACCGGCTCGGCATCAACCGGATCGGGATCACGACGAGCAAAAAACTCGGCAAGGCGCACCGGCGCAACCGCGCCCGCCGGGTGATCCGCGAGGCCTACCGCGCCCTCGCCCCCCGCTTGACGACGGGGCACGATTTCGTCTTCGTCGCCCGCGTCAAAACGACCTTCTGCCCGATGCAGGAGGTCCTTTGCGCCATGGAAAAACAACTTGCGCCCTACTGCCACTCCTCCCGCCATGATGCGTGAGTTGTTGATGAGGCTGATCCGCCTCTACCGCACGGGCATTTCCGACCATACGCAGCCGCACTGCAACTACATCCCCACCTGCTCGCAGTATGCGCTCGACGCCATCGGGCGCTACGGCGCGGTGCGCGGCGGCATCCTCGCCGCGTGGCGCCTGCTGCGCTGCAACCCGTTCTCCAGAGGGGGATATGACCCTGTGCCGGAGCACTTCACCCTGCGGCGCGAATACAAAATCTACGCCCTGCCCCCGCGGTTTTTCTTCGGATCGAAAAACAAATGAGGCGCCCGGCGTCTCAGTAAAATGGAGGAACCCGCATGCTCAAACTGTTCGCCCCGTTCGGCGCCATCTTCGGATGGATCATGTATGCGATCTACAACGTGGTGCACAACTACGGCATCACGCTGATCCTGTTCACCCTGCTCATCCGCCTTCTGATGGTGCCGCTCGGCATCCGGCAGCAGAAAAGCCTGATCGCGAACGCCCGGATGCAGCCAAAACTGGCCGCCCTGCAGAAAATGTACGGCAACAACCGCGAGCGCTACAGCGCGGAACTGCAGAAACTGTACACCGAGGAGCATTTTTCGCCCTGGTCCTCGTGCCTGCCCACGCTGCTGATGTTCCCGGTGCTGTTCGGCGTGCTCGATGTGGTCTACTATCCGCTCAAGCATATGCTGCATATGTCGGAAGCCGATCGCACGATCGCCGTTTCCATTGCGGAGCAGGTGCTCGGAGAGGGCAACCTCAACCGCTATTCCCGTGAAATCAGCGTGCTCAACGCCGTCAAGCTCGATCCGCAGGCCTTCCTCGACGGCCTCGGCGCCGATCTCACGGCCAAGATGCAGACGTTCGATTTCACCATGTTCGGCCTGCCGCTCGGCGAGCAGCCCTCGATCCGCCCCGAAGGGAAAAGCACGGGGCTGTGGCTGGCGCTGCTGCTGATCCCGATTTTGTCGGCCGTTTCCGCCTATGTCATGGGCAAACTGAGCAGCAGCAACACGCAGTCGCTCAACGCCTCCGACAGCGCTACCAGCATGTCCAACGCCATGCGCCTGATGATGCCGCTGATGAGCCTGTGGATTTCGTTCATCGTGCCGGCCGGCGTGGGCATCTACTGGCTGCTTTCCAACGTGTTTTCGCTGATCCAGCAGGTGTTCCTGAACAAATACATGAATCCGGCCGAGGAAATCGCCAAGGCGCAGGCCTTTGCGGAAGAGCAGAAGGCGCTGGAGCGCCAGGAGCGCATCGAAGCCAAAAAACGCGCCAAGGAAGCCCTCGCGCGCGGTGAGAAGGATCTGGAGAATCTCCCGCAGAAGGAGCAGGATCGCCTCAAGATCGCCGAAGCGCGCCGCCGTATGGCCGAAAAATACGGCGAGGAAGTCAAACCGGACGATGCAAAGTGAGGAGAGAAAAAGATGAAGAAAGAAGTAATCGGGACCGGCCGCACCGTAGACGAAGCGCTTGACGCCGCCTGCGCCGAACTCGGCGTGCAGCGCGGCATCGATGAATACGAACACGCCATCGAAGATATGCCCGCAAAGGGATTCCTCGGCATCGGATCGAAGCCTGCGCGCGTGCGCGTCTGGATCGAAACGCCAGACGAGGCCCCCGCGAAGCCGCCGCGCCCGAGGCGGGAGAAGAAAAAAGAGAACCGCGAGGCACGCCCCGCGGCACAGCAGGACGCCGCCCCCGCGCAGAAGGAAGCCCCCGAGGAGCCCAAAGAGAGCGCGCCCGAAAAACCCGTCGATTTCGGCAACAAGCCGCAGATCGTGGAGGCGTTCGTCAACGATATCCTGCGCGCGATGGAACTCGACGGCGTGAAGGCGACCGTTTCGACCGAAGAATCCTCGATCCGCGTGCAGATCGACGGCGACGAAAACGGCGTGACGATCGGCCGCCGCGGCGAAACGCTCGACGCCCTGCAAACGCTCACCGGCCTGGCCGCCAACCGCGGCGAAGGCGATTTCGTCCACGTGCTCATCAATTCCGGCACCTACCGCGACAAGCGCAGGCGCACGCTGGAGAATCTGGCGCGCCGGCTGGCGAACAACGCCGTGCGCTCCGGCCGCAGCACCACGCTCGAGCCGATGAACCCCTACGAGCGCCGCATCATCCACGCGGCCGTTTCGCAGGTGGAGGGCGCGACGAGTTCCTCGATCGGCGAGGAACCGAACCGCCGCGTCGTCATCAGTTCGACGAACCCCCGCCCGCAGGGCGGCGACAGCCGGGACGACCGCAAAGGCGGCCGCGGCGGAAGAGGCGGCAGAGGCGGCCGCGACGACCGCAGGGGCGGCCGCGGACGGCGCCCGAAGCCCGAGCCCTATCAGGAGAGCGGCACCCGCGAGGTCGCGCCGGCGGAGGCGCAGAACCACTCCCTCTACGGCAAGGTAGAGATCTGATCGCACCCGAGACGGGAAGCGCCGCCTGCGCTTCCCGTCTGCTGTTATTCGGAAAGGAAGAGGCTGATGGCCCGCAAACAACCCCGTCTCATGACGCTGGACGATCAGCGCCGGGAACAGAACCGCGGCCTCGACCGCGGCAAAAAACTGATCGCCGGCTGCCTGCTCGGCGCGGCGTTCGTGCTGTACCAATGGAACGCGCTGCCGGGCTTTTTCTCGTTTGCCGCGGCGTGCGTGCTGCTGGCGGGCGCGGTCGCCGCGCAACTGCGCCAGATCCCCCTCGCGCCGCCCCTGCGCCTGCTGCTGACGCTGGTGCTCGGCGTCAGCGGGGCGTATTTTGCCGCGCGCGGCGTCCTGGAGACCCTGCTGACCCACTGACCACACCCCCCGCCGGAAGGAGGAGCGCGGATGCACACCATCGTTGCCATGAGCACGCCCGACGCGCGCGCGGCCATCGCCGTGGTGCGCCTTTCGGGCGACGACGCGATCGCCGTCGCGGACACCGTGTTTCGCGCGCGCAGCGGACGCCGCCTCGCGTCGCTGCGCGGCTACCGCGCCGCCCTCGGCGACCTGGTCGTCGGCGGCGAAGCGCTCGACGAGGGCGTTGCTCTCGTGATGCGCGCGCCCAGAAGTTACACGGGCGAGGACGTCGTGGAACTCTCCTGCCACGGCAACCCCGCCGTGGCCCATGCGCTCGTGCGCGCCTGCATCGAGGCGGGCGCCGTCAGCGCGGGGCACGGGGAGTTCACCCGCCGCGCTTTTGAAAACGGCAAATTCGATCTCACGCAGGCCGAAGCCGTTGCGGAACTGATCGCCGCCGAAGGCGACGCCGCCCGCCGCGCGGCCCTGCGCCGCCGCAGCGGCGCGCTCGGGCAGCGGGTGGACGCGGTCTGCGAAGCGCTCTCGCTCGTGGCGGCGAACCTCGCCGTCTGGAGCGACTACCCGGAAGAAACGGACGCCCCCGCGCTCACGGCCGAAACGATGGCCGCGGATCTCGGCGCGCAGCGCTGCATCCTCGAGGCGCTCGCCGCGGGCCACCGCGCGGGGAAACTGGTGCAGAACGGCATCACCGCCGCGATCGTCGGCCGCCCCAACGTGGGCAAATCGACGCTGCTCAACCGCCTCACGGGGCAGGAGCGCGCGATCGTCACGGACGTGGCGGGCACGACGCGCGACGTGCTCGAGGCGGCCGCCGAAGTCCGCGGCATCCGTCTGCGCCTGCTGGATACGGCGGGCATCCGCGAAGCGTCGGATCAGATCGAGAAGATCGGCGTCGAACGGGCGCGCAAAGCGCTGGAGGAAGCGGACCTTGTCCTGCTCGTGCTCGATGTCTCCGAGCCGCTCACCGGGGAGGACCGCGCCCTGCTCGCCGCCGTGGAGGACCGCCCGCACGTGATCATCGCAAACAAGGCCGATCTGGCCGCGGCGCCCGCCGGCCTGCCCGCGGGGTCGCTGTTGATCTCCGCCAAGCGGGGCGACGGGCTGGAGGCGCTCGAGGACGCGGTCTGCGCCGCGCTCGGGCTCACCGCCACGCAGGACGCCGAACTGATCGCAGATGAGCGGCAGTACGGCTGCGTGCTGCGCGCGATCGCCGCGCTGCGGGAGGCGGAGCAGGCGCTGGCGGGCGGCATCACGCTCGATGCGGCGGGCATCCTGCTCGACGAGGCGCTCGACGCCCTCGGTGAACTGACCGGCCGCACGGCCTCCGCCCTCACGCTCGAGCAGGTGTTCGAGAAGTTCTGCGTGGGGAAATAGCCCCGGGCCGCGCCCCGGTTCACTCTGTTTTGCAAAGGAGATCCCTCATGCGCACGTTTTTTGCCGAATCTTACGAGATCGCCGTCGTCGGCGCGGGCCACGCGGGCTGCGAGGCCGCGCTGGCCGCCGCGCGCCTCGGCTGCAAAACGGCGCTGTTCACCCTCTCGCTCGACGCCGTGGCCAATATGCCCTGCAACCCCTCGATCGGCGGCACCGCCAAGGGCCATATCGTCTGCGAGATCGACGCCCTCGGCGGCGAGATGGGCCGCGCGGCCGATGAAACGATGCTGCAGTCGCGCATGCTCAACCGCGGCAAGGGGCCGGCCGTCCATTCGCTGCGCGTCCAGTCCGACCGCGTCGCCTACCACATCCGCATGAAGCGCGCGCTGGAGGAGACGCCCAACCTCGACCTGATCCAGGGCGAGGTCGTTTCGATCGAGACCGGCGAGGAGGGCGTCACGGGCGTCGCCACGGCCGTGGGGGCGGTCTATCCCGCCAAGCGCGTCATCCTGGCGACGGGGACATATCTCAAAGGCAAGGTGTTCATCGGCGAGTGGTCGCAGGAAGCGGGGCCCGACGGCTGCCATCCCGCCAATCCGCTCGGCGATTGCCTGCGCGCGCTCGGGCTGCCGATGCGCCGCTTCAAAACGGGCACGCCCGCGCGCGTCCACCGCGATTCGATCGACTTTTCGCAACTCGAGGAGCAGCCCGGCGACGAGCGCATCCAGCCCTTTTCGGTCGATACCGACGAAAGGGCGCTGCGAAACCGCGCCGTCTGCCACATCGCCTACACAAACGAGGAGACCCACGCCGTTATCCGCGCGAACATCGGCCGCTCGCCGCTCTATGCGGGCGTGATCGAGGGGATCGGCCCGCGCTACTGCCCCTCGATCGAGGATAAGGTCGTGCGTTTTTCCGACCGGAAGCGCCATCAGTTCTTCATTGAGCCGATGGGCGCCGACACGCGCGAAATGTACCTGCAGGGGCTCAGTTCTTCGCTTCCCTTCGAGGTGCAGACGGCCTTTTACCGCTCGATCCGCGGGCTCGAGAACGTCCGCGTCATGCGCCCCGCCTACGCGATCGAATACGACTGCATCGACCCGCTCGCGCTCTTTCACTCGCTCGAGACGAAGCAGGTGAAAGGCCTTTACGGCGCGGGGCAGTTCAACGGGACGTCCGGATACGAGGAGGCCGCCGCACAGGGCCTGCTGGCCGGCGTCAACGCCGTGCGGTCGCTGCGCGGCCTGCCGCCGGTCGTGCTGCACCGCGACGAAAGTTATATCGGCACGCTGATCGACGATCTGACGACCAAGGGCACGAACGAGCCCTACCGCATGATGACGAGCCGATCGGAATACCGCCTGCTGCTGCGGCAGGATAACGCCGAGACCCGCCTGACGCCCCTCGGCCGCGAGATCGGCCTGATCGGGGACCGCCGCTGGGCGGCTTACCTTGAGCGGGAAGCGCAGCGCAAAGCGGAGATCGCGCGGCTGGAGCAGACGACCGTCCCCGCTTCGCAGGAACTCAACGACCTGCTGACTTCGCGCGGGACCGCGCCGCTTGCGGGCGGCGTCCGCCTTGCGGCGCTGCTGGCGCGCCCGCAGATCGGCTACGCCGACCTTGCGCCGTTCGACCCCGGCCGCCCCGCCCTTCCCGCGCGCGTGCAGGACCGCGTGGAGATCGAGATCAAATACGCGGGCTATATCGAAAAACAGCGCGCGCAGGCCGAGCGCCTGCAAAAGACGCGCGGCCGCTCGCTGGCGGGCGTCGATTTCGCCGCCGTGCAGGGGCTGCGCACCGAGGCGCGCGAAAAACTGCTGCGCGTGCAGCCCGAAACGATCGGGCAGGCGATGCAGATCTCCGGCGTTTCGCCTGCGGACATCTCCGTGCTGCTGCTGGAACTGGCAAAGAAAAAACGCAACGCAAAGGGGGAATCGGTATGACGGCGCGCGAAGCGCTGCAGGAAGGTGCGGCCCGCTTCGGGCTGGTCGTGACCGATGCGCAGGCCGAACAGTTCAATACATATAGTAATTTTTTGATGGAATATAACAAAAAGATCAACTTGACCCGCATCACCGACCCCATCGAGATCGCGGAAAAGCACTTTGTCGATTCGATCGCGCCGCTTTCGATGGCGGCGCTGCCCATAGGCGCCGCGGTGGTCGACGTGGGGACGGGCGCGGGATTCCCCGGGCTGCCGATGAAACTGGTCCGGCCCGATCTGCGCGTCACGCTGCTCGACAGCCTGCAAAAGCGCCTCGTCTTTCTGGAAGAGTGTATGCGGCGCGTGGGGACGGACTGCGCGTTGCGGCATGCGCGCGCCGAGATCGGGGGGACCGATCCCGCCCTGCGCGGGCAGTTTGACGCGGCGGTGAGCCGCGCTGTTGCCCGCCTCGCCGTGCTGTGCGAATATTGCCTGCCCTATGTCAAAGTGGGCGGGGTCTTCCTCGCGCTCAAGGGCCCCAATCTCTCGGAGGAACTGGAGCAGGCCGCGCGAGCGATCCGGCTGCTCGGCGGCGGCGCGCCCGCCGTCACCGAATACACGCTTCCCTCGGGCGACGGCCGCACCCTCGTTGTGATCCCCAAGGAGCGCCCCACGCCCAAGCAGTACCCCCGCCTGCAGGTGAAACTGACCGATCACCCCCTCTGACCGACTTTTCTTGAAAGAAAAGTCGGCAAAAGAACGTTCTCTCGATCGGGCTGGTCCTATGCCGTCACGATCCGTCGAGGGCAGGCGATGCCGAAACGGGGAAACGCCCCCCTTTCTTGAAAGAACAGTCGGCAAAAGAACGTTCCCTCGATCGGGCTGGTCCTATGCCGTCACGATCCGTCGAGGGCAGGCGATGCCGAAACGGGGAAACGCCCCCTTTTCATGAAAGAACCGTCGGCAAAAGAACGTTCCTTCGATCGGGCTGATCCTATGCCGTCACGATCCGTCGAGGGCAGGCGATGCCGAAACGGGGAAACGCCCCCTTTTCATGAAAGAACCGTCGGCAAAAGAACGTTCCCTCGATCGGGCTGGTCCTATGCCGTCACGATCCGTCGAGGGCAGGCGATGCCGAAACGGGGAAACGCCCCCTTTCTTGAAAGAACCGTCGGCAAAAGAACGTCACGCCGATGCAGGTGGGCCCGCAAGCGACCCCGATTGCGCGCGGGCCGGATTTTCCGATAAAAAATTTCCGCCATCTTGCAGAAACCGGTAAAACAGGCTATACTAAAAGGGAAAGGGGACGTCTCCCGTTTCCTTGCAAATGCCTGTTTCGGAGGTGAGATCCGTGCGCCTGACCATGCCGCGGTTTGCGGGAGAGCCGCAGTTCGACCGCCTGCCGGTGCAGATCCTGCGCTGCAGCGCCGATACGCCGCCCAACGACCGCATCTATGCGCAGGGGCAGATTTGCCGGACCGACGGGCAGGTTTTCGCCCGGATCTGGACGTTTGAGAGCGCGCCCGCGCCGCAGGTCTGCCTGGTCGCCGCGTTTGCGGCGAACGGCCGCACCGTGGAGGCGCGCGCCGCGGCCGGCGGGGAGACGGCGCTGCTGCTCAATGGCGTGCCCGCCGAGGGAAAACTGACCGCCTACCTCTTTTCGGGCGAGGACTTGCAGGGTGTTTTCTGGGGCGCCGTGCTGGCGATCGACGCCGCGGCGTTTTTTGAGACGCTCGGCGCGGATCCCGCGCACCCCGAGGGAGCGATCGGCGCAAACCTGCTGCGCATCGGCGGCAGCGTTTCCGCGCTTGCGCCGCAGGGAGCGTATGTCCCGATCGAATAGCGGCAGACTCGTCCCGCATCATCCGAAAGAAAGGAGCCTGATCCCCATGAAAACCTGTCTGCGCATTTTGCTGGCGATCGCCGCGGCTGCTGCCGTGGTCTGTCTGGCGGCTGCTTTCTTGCAGAGGCTCAAGGGTACTTGCCCGGAGAAGGAATACGTTTCGATCGACGTGGAATAAGCGATGGAAAGCGCGCCCCTGCCATTCGGCAGGGGCGCGCTTTTGCATGTCCGGATCCGGCGGAGCGTTTCCCCGGAAATCTATCCGCGGCGGAATTCGCCGAGCACGGCTTCGAGATCGCCGACCGGTTCGTCGAGCAGCGACTCGAAGAACGCGGGGTTGCGGTCGGCGGTGTAGTGGTCAAAGGAGGGCGGGCCCGAAAGGTCGGCGCGGGCGGTCGCGGCGCGTTCGCCCTGCGCGCTCGCGGCGGGGCCTCTGCGGCCGCTCTGCGGCAGATGGACGGCGGGAGCCGGGCCCTGCGGCAGGCCGAAATCGGGCGCGGCGGCGAACGAGGGCGAAACGACGGCGAGCGACTGTTCCCGCCCGCGGGCGGCGAGCGGCGAGAGATCCTCCCCGAAGGGGGAGGCGCCGGCCGTCACGATGCGCGCGCCGAGCGCGGCCGCCACGGCGAACGGCTCGAAATGCTGCGCGCAGGAGGCCGTCAGCATGGCGATCCGGCCGATGCGCGTATCGGGGCAGGCGAGCGTGGAGCCCGTTTTCACGCCCATCGACCGCTCGAAGGGCGAAAGGATCAGTTTGTCCTGATAGGCGAGCACCTCGCCCGTCTCGGAGAACAGGTACTGCCGGTTTTTGAGCAGGCCGCTGTCCATCAGGTAGAGCCCGCCCGCGGCGATCAGCATCCGATGCCCGCGCGCGAGTACGGAAAATGTGTTGAGAAACACCTCGGTGAGAAAACCCTGCGTGATCTGCACGGCCTCGCGGGCTGCATCGGCGCGGTGCCGTTCCTCGGCAAGGCCGCTGCGCAGCACATCCAGCACCTGTTCGGCCCGCGGCAGGAGCCCGAGCAGCGCCAGCCCCGAAAGTTCGGGGAACGCGACAAACGGACTGCCCTGCGCTTCGGCTTCGCGCAGCGGTTCGTCGAACTGCTCCGCGGCGGCGCGCATCGAGCGGGTGATGCGCGGCGCAAAGCGGGCCGCAGTCAGTTTCGTGCCGACGGGGCTGACAAACGGCAGTTCGCGCGAGTAGCCGTTGGGGAACACCGCGCGCGCCTCGAGGCGGATGCGGGTGTCGCTGGAGAGGAAACTCATCGCAAACACGGAGGACCGCAGCACACTACTGCGCATCGGCGTCACCTCCCGTTTCGGTGAACAGGCGGCCGTAGGACCGCAGCAGCGCGGCGGCCTCCTCCATCGGCGCGCGCAGCGCTTCGGGCGCGGCGGCGGGCGTGACGGCGGCGGCCACGGGCGTCTCTTCAAACGAGCCGACGAGCGGCTCCTCCTGCGGCGGGCAGATCACGCCGAACCCGCCCATCGAGCCGACGAGGGGAATGCCGTTTGCATGGGAAGCGCCGGCGGCGACGAGACGCACCCGTTCGGCGGTGAGGTCGAAAGGCTGCAGGAAGTGGCTCGCCAGCAGCAGTTGGGCGCCTTCGCGTGCGGCCTGCCGCACCGCGTGCGGCATTTCGAGATCGACGTCCACCAGCAGGGCGACGCGCCCGATCGGCGTATCGAAGGGGAGGATCCGGTCGGCTCGGCGCAGGCGCTCGGCGCGGTAATCGAGGTTGAGGTGCGTCGCCCTCTGCGCGCCCAGCGGGACCCCCGCGGGCGAGAGCAGGCAGAGACAGAGGCTGCGCTCCGCCAAAAACCGCTGCGGCACGAGATAGACGCCGTATCGGCGGGCATACTGCACCGCGCGCGACAGCATCTGCGCCGCGAGGGCCTCGGCCATATACGGTTTCGGGTCGGAGAACACGACGAGTTGCGTATCGGGCGGCGGGGGCGCGTCGACCGGCACGACGGCCGCGCGGATCGGCTCCATGGGCGTCGCTCCTTTCGATGGGATCGGGGAAAAGAACGCGTTTATTATACGGCATCCGCGGGGGAAAAGCAATCCCCGCGGCGAATGGGCGACGAAAAAAGGGAGCGCAGGCAAACCGTCCGCGCTCCCGACGGGGCGGGAGGATCCGAAGCGGGGCGGCCGGCGCAGAGGCCGTTCGCCGCGCCCGATCAGTTCTTGAAACTGTGGATCGGCGCGGGGATGCGCCCGCCGCGCGCGATGAACGCCTCGCAGCCGTAGGGGTTCACGGGCATCACGGGCGCTTGACCCAGCAGCCCGCCGAACTCCACCGTGTCGCCGACCTTCTTGCCCGCGGCGGGGATAATGCGCACGGCCGTCGTCTTCTGGTTCACCATCCCGATGGCAGCCTCGTCCGCGAGGATGCCGGAGATCGTGGAGGCCGGCGTGTCGCCGGGGATGGCGATCATATCGAGCCCCACCGAGCAGACGCACGTCATCGCCTCGAGTTTTTCGAGCGTGAGCGCGCCGCGCTCCACGGCCTCGATCATGCCGCGGTCCTCGCTGACGGGGATGAACGCCCCCGACAGGCCGCCGACGAACGAGGAGGCCATCACGCCGCCCTTTTTCACCTGGTCGTTGAGCAGGGCGAGCGCCGCGGTCGTGCCCGGCGCGCCGACGCTCTCCAGCCCCATCTCCTCGAGGATCTCCGCGACCGAGTCGCCTACGGCGGGCGTCGGCGCAAGGGAGAGGTCCACGATGCCGAACGGCACGCCGAGTTGCGCGGCGGCGTCGCGCGCAACGAGCTGACCCACGCGCGTCACCTTGAAGGCCGTCTTCTTGATCGTTTCGCACAGTTCCTCAAACGAGGCGCCGCGCGCGCGCTCGAGCGCCGCTTTGACGACGCCCGGCCCGCTGACGCCCACATTGATCACGGCGTCGGCCTCGGTCACGCCGTGGAAGGCGCCGGCCATGAAAGGGTTGTCGTCCGGGGCGTTGCAAAGCGCCACCAATTTGGCGCAGCCGAGGCTGTCGCGGTCGGCCGTTTTGGCGGCCGTCTCCTTGACGATCTCCCCCATCAGGCGCACGGCGTCCATATTGAGGCCCGTGCGGGTGGAGCCGACGTTCACCGAGGCGCACACGCGCTCGGTTTTGGCGAGGGCTTCGGGGATCGAGCGCAGGAACCGCTCGTCCGCGGCCGTCATCCCTTTGGAGACGATCGCGGAATAGCCGCCGATGAAGTTGACGCCGAGCGCCCGCGCCGCGGCGTCGAGCGTTTCGGCGATGCGCACGAAATCGGCGCTCGTTTGGCAGGCTGCGCCGCCCACCAGCGCCGCGGGCGTGACGGAGATGCGCTTGTTGACGATCGGGATGCCGTATTTGCGCTCGATCTCGCGGCCTGTTTCCACCAGGCGCTCTGCGGTCTTCGTGATCTTTTCATAGATGCGCGCGCAGCAGCGCCCGAGGTCGGGGTCGGCGCAATCGAGCAGGCTGATGCCCATCGTGATCGTGCGCACGTCGAGATTCTCGCTGCGGATCATCTCGTTGGTTTCGATCACCTCTACAATGTCAATCATCCGTCTGCCCCCTTAAATGCGGTGCATCATCTGGAAGATTTCTTCGCTCTGGCCCTGGATGCGCGTGCCGAGTTCCTTCCCGAGCGCCTCGAGTTCGTCGAACAGCGTGTCGAGCGAAACGGTGCACGCCGCCGCGTCGGCGACCATGGCCATGTGGAAATATCCCTGCAGGATCGTCTGCGAAATATCGAGGATGTTGACGTTGCGCTCCGCCAGCAGCGTGCAGACGCGCGCGATGATGCCGACCCGGTCGGGCCCGAGCACGGTGACGATGATCTTTTTCACGGGAAACAGCCCCTTTTCTTTTTTTGGTTTTGCGGGCGCGCGCCCCGCGGTTACAGTTCGATCGCTTCCCCGTCGCGCACGAGCAGGCGGCCGGGCGCGTCGAGTTTCGAGGCGGCGGCCTCGTCCCACAGCAGCCACGGGTCCGCGACGCCCGTCGGGCTCGAGTGCACGGGGATCGTGTGCCGGGCGCCGATGCGCTTTGCGCAGTCCGAGGCTTCCTCGGGGCCCATGTTGTAGTAGCCGTCCACGGGCAGGATCGCGTAATCGAGCCGCATGGCGGGCAGGACGGAGCCCATCATGTCGGTGGCGCTCGTGTCACCCGCGGCGTAGAGTTGGATCCCGTCGAACGAGAGCACATAGCCGACGCACTCCGCGCGCGGGTGGTTCTTGTTGTAGGCTTCCACGGCCTGCACGGTGACGCCGCCGAGCGTCTTGGTTTGATATGCGCCGCCCTGCAGGAAGTCCGCCGCGCGCCAGATCACGCAGCCGGGTTTTTTGGCCGGCAGATCCACCTGGTTGTGGTCGCCGTGCTCGTGGGTGACGAGGATCAGGTCGGCCGGCACATCATAGCCGCCGCCCGCAAAGGGATCGAGATAGATCACCGTGCCGTCGTTCGTCGTGATGCGGTAACTGCCGTGCCCCTGGTAATAAAATGTCGCCATCGAAACGCCTCCTTTGCAGCGCGGGCGAAACGCCCGGATTGATTGGATTTCATTTTCTCTATCCTACCATATCCGTGCGGGTTTGTCTATCGGATCGGGGCGGTTCCTCTTTTCCTTTCGGGCGGGGTGTGGTACAATGGGAAAAAAGCAACGGGAGGAATCGGGAATGGATCAGAACGAAGCGGTGCGCTACGAGGCGCGCGGGAGCGTGGCCTGGATTACGATGGACCAGCCGCAGAGCATGAATTCGCTGACGAAGGAGATCAGCCTCGGGCTGGAGGCCGCGATCGCCAAGGCCGAGGCGGATCCCGCCGTGCGGGCCGTGGTGCTCACGGGCAGCGGGAAGGCGTTTTGCGCGGGCGGCGACCTGCGGGCCATCGGCAGTTGCGCCGACGTCGTGGAGACCGAGGCGTATATGCGCGGCGCAGGCGTCGCGCCGACGGCGATCTTCCACAGCAAAAAACCGTATATCGCGGCTGTCAACGGCGCGGCGGCAGGCGCGGGCTTCAACCTGGCCATCACATGCGATTTTGTGCTTGCCTCCTCGAAGGCGAAGTTCACGCAGGCGTTCTCCTCCGTGGGGCTCATGTCCGACTGCGGCGGCAACTTCCTGCTGCCCCGCCTTGTCGGCCCGCAGAAGGCCAAGGAACTGATGATGCTCCCGCTCACGATCACCGCGCAGGAAGCAAAGGACCTCGGCATCGTCTCCCGCGTCGTCGAGCCGGAGCAACTCGAGGCCGAGGCGGAGGCGCTCGCCGCCTCGCTCGCCGAGCGGCCGCCGCTCGCGCTTGCGCAGATCAAGCGCTTCGTCAACGAGTCGATGCAGTTCGATTTCGACACGATGCGCACGCGCGAGGAGAAGATGCAGGGCATTCTCGCCGCCGGCGAGGACGCGAAAGAAGGCATCGCCGCCTTCTTCGAGAAGCGGCAGCCCGTTTTCAAGGGGAACAGTTGAGCGACCGCCTGCCGTTTTCCCCGCAAAAAGAAACGGTTTTGGCTTTCCTTTCGGCATTTTGCATGCTATAATGGCGATAGCGTTTCGCCGGCGGCGCACGCCGCGTTTCCGGCGCAGGCGCGTGGATTTACGGGGGTATGACACAATGAAAACAAACAACCGAAGCGTTCTTTCCTGGGTGGACGAAGCCGTTCGGCTTTGTCAGCCCGATTCCGTGCTCTGGATCGACGGCAGCGACGAGCAGGCCGACATCCTGCGCAAGGAAGGCCTCTCCACGGGCGAACTGCACCTGCTCAACCAGGAGAAACTGCCCGGCTGCGTGCTGCACCGCTCCGATCCGCTCGATGTGGCGCGCGTGGAGGACCGCACCTTCATCTGCTGCCGCCGCGAAGAGGATGCGGGCCCGACCAACAACTGGTGGGGCCCCAAACTCGCCTACCCGAAACTCACCGAGATTTTCAACGGCTGCATGCGCGGCCGCACGATGTACGTGATCCCCTATGTGATGGGGCCGCTCGGTTCGCCGGCCGCCCGGCTCGGCATCGAGATCACCGATTCGATCTATGTCACGCTCTCCATGCTCATCATGACCCGCGCGGGCGACTGCGCGCTGCGCGAACTCGGCGATTCCGAAAACTGGGTGCGCTGCCTGCACTCGAAGGCCGAACTCGATCCCGAAAAGCGCTATATCTGCCATTTTCCTGAGGACAACGCGATCTGGTCGGTCAACTCGGGCTACGGCGGCAACGCGCTGATGGGCAAAAAGTGCTTTGCGCTGCGCATCGGCTCCTACCTGGCCAAGACCGAGGGCTGGCTCGCCGAACACATGCTGATCCTCGGCATCGAGAACCCGCAGGGCGAGACGCACTACGTCGCGGCGGCGTTCCCGTCGGCCTGCGGCAAAACGAATCTCGCCATGCTGATCCCGCCCGAGATCTACCGCAAGCAGGGCTATAAGGCGTGGTGCGTCGGAGACGACATCGCGTGGATGCACATCGGCCCGGACGGCCGCCTCTACGCGATCAACGCGGAGAAAGGCTTCTTCGGCGTCGCGCCCGGCACGAACGCCAAATCGAACCCCAACGCCCTCGCCACCACGACGCGGGACACGATCTTTACGAACGTCGCGCTCAACCTGGACGACAACACCGTCTGGTGGGAGGGCCTCGACAAGAACCCGCCCAAGAACTCCCTCGACTGGAAGGGCGAGGTGTGGAACGGCGATCCCGAGCGCAAGGGCGCGCACCCGAACTCCCGCTTCACCGCGCCGGCGGAGAATTGCCCCGTCCTTTCCGACAAATTCAACGACCCCATGGGCGTGCCGATCGACGCGATCATCTTCGGCGGCCGCCGCGCCAAGACCGCGCCGCTCGTCTATCAGGCGCGCGACTGGAAGCACGGCGTGTTCATCGGCTCCTCGATGGCCTCCGAGACGACGGCCGCGACCGTCGGGCAGGTGGGCGTCGTGCGCCGCGACCCGATGGCGATGCTGCCCTTCTGCGGCTACAACATGGGCGACTATTGGCAGCACTGGCTCGATATGGGCGAAAAACTCGGCGACAAGGCGCCCAAGATCTTCAACGTCAACTGGTTCCGCACCGACGACGAGGGCAATTTCATCTGGCCCGGTTTCGGCGACAACATGCGCGTGGTGATGTGGATCCTCGGCCGCGCCGCGGGCACCGCGCAGGCCGTCGAAACGCCGATCGGCTACGAGCCGCGCCCCGAGGACATCAACATCGAAGGGCTGGAGGACGTCACCGTCGACACCGTGCGCGACCTGCTCACCGTCGATCCCGCCCTCTGGAAGGAAGAGACGGACGGCGTGCGCGCGTTCTACGAGCGGTTCGGGGACAAACTGCCCGCCGAGATGGCGCGTCAGCTCGAGGAACTCGCCCGCCGCGTACAACAGGAAGCCTGAACAGGGAGGAACGGCCATGGAGGAACGGAAATTTCACGGCTGGCCGGCCGTTGTTGCGATCGTGATGGTCGCGGTCGGGGCCGCCTGCTATGTGCTCAGCTGCGTTGCCGCGATGGTGATCGCCAATCGGGGCCGCGGAGACTGAACCAGATCCAAACCGCTCGGGGGATCGCTTCCCCGGGCGGTTTTTTGCGCGCGGGGCGCCGCCCCTGCAAAAAGCGAAGCGCCGCCGCCCCGCATTGCGGGGCGGCGGCGCACAGGGGCGGGATCAGATCTTCTCGAAGGCGAGGGCCATGCCGAGGCCGCCCGCGATGCACAGCGTGGCGATGCCGTAGCGCACATCGCGCTTGAGCATCTCGTGGATCAGCGTGGTGCTGATGCGCGCGCCGGAGCAGCCGAGCGGGTGGCCCAGCGCGATCGCGCCGCCGTTGACGTTGATGATGTCCATCTTGTCCTCGAGGCCGAGTTCCTTGATGCAGCCCAGGGACTGCGCCGCAAACGCCTCGTTGAGTTCCCACAGGCCGATGTCGTCCTTCGTCAGGCCCATCGGGGTGAGGAAGCGATCGAACAGATTGTTGACCGCCGCGACGGGGCCGAGGCCCATCACGCGCGGATCCACGCCGCCCGCGGCGCCCGCGATGATGCGGACCATCGGCTTGAGGCCCAGCGCTTCGGCCTTTTCCGCCGCCATGATGACGAGCGCGGAGGCGCCGTCGTTGCGGCCGGAGGCGTTGCCGGCGGTGGTCACGCCGCCTTCGAAGATGGGCTTGAGTTTCGCCATCTTCTCGAGGCTGGTGTCGCGCTTCGGGAACTCGTCGGTATCGAAGACGATCGGGTCTTTCTTTCTCTGCGGGATCACGACGGGGACGATCTCATCCTTGAAGCGGCCGGCGTCGATCGCGGCCACCGCGCGGCGCTGGCTCTCGAGGGCGAACGCGTCGCAGGCCTCGCGGGAGATGTTGTCCTTCTTGGCGACGTTGTCCGAGGTCTGGATCATATTGAATTTGCCGTATTTGTCATTCGGCTGGCTGTGGGGCTGGCTCTCGATGTTCGGATCGCAGAACTGCGTGGTGCCGTTGCCGACGCCGAAGCGCACGCCGCGGACATAGAACGGCGCAGTGCTCATGCTCTCCACGCCGCCGCACAGGACGACGTCCGAATAGCCGCACTGGATCTGCTGCACGCCGGACAGGATCGCCTGCATGCCGGAGGCGCACTGGCGGTGCACGGTGTAGGCAGGGGTCTCGACGGGGATGTCGATGATGAGGCTGCAAAGGCGGGCGATATTGGGCTGGTCCGTGGACTGCTTGGCATGTCCGCAAATGACCTCGTCGATGTCCGTCTTCTGGATGCCGGCCTTGTCGATCGCGCCCTGCAGCGCGACGGAAAGCAGGGTCTCCGGCTCTACTTTTTTCAGGGTTCCGCCGATGGAACCGATCGGGGTTCTGACTGCCGATACGACGACAACTTCTCGCATGATAAGTCCTCCCATGTTTTCTGGTCTCTGCGCAGGCGCGCAGGAAGGCCCGGCCGCGGCGGATCCTGCGGCCGGACAAATTAGCACCTTTATTATAGAATGAAACCGGTGAAAAGTAAAGAAAAAACACATCATTCTTTTGAAAAGAAACGAAAAAATCCGCGCGCGCCGCCCGTTTGGGCGGCGCGCGCGGCGAACCGGGTCAGGATTGCGCGGGCTTTGCTGCGGTGATCGAGAGTTCCGCAAGCGCCTTGGGATCGGCGGGCGCGGGGCAGCCGCTCATGAGTTCGCTCGCGTTCTGCACCTTCGGGAAGGCGATCACGTCGCGGATCGAGTCGCGCCCGAGCAGCAGCATCACGAGGCGGTCGAGCCCGTAGGCCATGCCGCCGTGCGGCGGGACGCCGTAGCGGAACGCCGTGAGCAAAAAGCCGAATTTTTCGGTGTATTCGTCCTCGCTCATGCCGATCGCGGCGAACATCCGCTTTTGGATCTCGGGGTCGCTGATGCGGATCGAGCCGCCGCCGAGTTCGGTGCCGTTGAGCACAAGGTCGTAGGCGCGGGCGCGCACCGAGCCGGGGTCGCTTTCGAGCCGCGGCAGATCCTCGAGGTTCGGGCAGGTGAAGGGGTGGTGCATCGCCGCGAAGCGCTGCTCCTCGGCGTCGTATTCCAGCAGCGGGAAATCGGTGATCCAGAGCAGGTCGTAAGTGTCCGCGGGGATCAGGTCAAGGCGCTTCGCCAACTGCAGGCGCAGCGCGCCGAGCGCGGCGAACACGACCGCGTCGTCCGCGTCCGCGACGACGAGCAGCACGTCGCCCGGCTCGTAGTCCATGCGCGCATGGATCGCGGCGATCTCCTGCTCGGAGAGGAATTTTTCAAACGAACTGGATTGCGCCTCCGCCGTCCAGCGGGAGAAGGCGAGCCCTTTCGCCTTGAACAGTTTGGCGGTGTCGGTGAGTTTGTCGATCTCCTTGCGGGAGAGAGCGGCCGCCGCGCCCTTCGCGTTGATCGCGCGCACGCTGCCCGTGCCGAGCGCGCTTCGGAACACGGCGAAGCCGGTGTTTTGCAGCAGGTCGGAGAGGTCGCGCAACTCGAGGCCGAAGCGCGTATCGGGCTTGTCGGAGCCGAAGCGATCCATCGCCTCGCGCCATGTCATGCGGCGCAGCGGCAGTTCCAGGTCGCGGCCGAGGATCTCCCGGAAGATCCGCTGCATCAGCCCCTCGTTGACGGTCTGCACGTCCGTCTCGTCGACGAAGGACATCTCGAGGTCGATCTGGGTGAATTCGGGCTGGCGGTCGGCGCGCAGGTCCTCGTCGCGGAAGCACCGCGCGATCTGCATGTAGCGGTCGAAGCCCGCGACCATGCACAACTGTTTATAAAGCTGCGGGGACTGCGGCAGCGCGTAAAAACTGCCCGGGTGCACGCGCGAGGGCACGAGGTAGTCGCGCGCGCCTTCGGGAGTCGGTTTCATCAGGCAGGGCGTCTCGATCTCGACGAAGCCTTGCTCGTCGAAGTAGTCGTGCGCGATCTTGATGATGCGGTGGCGCATCATCAGGGTGTTCTGCAGTTCGGGGCGGCGCAGGTCGAGGTAGCGGTGGCGCAGGCGCAGTTCCTCGTTGGTTTTGACGCCGTCTTTGATGTCGAAGGGGGGCGTTTCGCTCTGCGCAAGCACGCGCAGGTCGCTCACCAGCACCTCGATCTCGCCGGTCGGGATCTCGCGGTTGACGCTTTCGCGCCGCCGCACGGTGCCTTTGGCCATCAGCACGTATTCGCTGCGCACGCCTGCGGCCTTTTCAAACACGGCGCGGTCGCTCGTGTCGTCGAAGGCGAGCTGGGCGATGCCCGTGCGGTCGCGCAGGTCGATGAACACAAGGTTGCCGAGGTCGCGCTGCTTGGCGCACCAGCCGGCGAGGACGACCTCGCGGCCGATGTCGCAGGGGCGAAGGGCGCCGCAGAAATCGGTGCGCTTGAGCCCGTTCATAGTGTCTGCCATCTTCCACAAATCCTTTCTGTTTCAGCCCTGCAGGCCTTCGGCCTGGCGCGCCATGTTTTCCACAACGATGTCGTAGATCTCGCCGAGCGAAGCGCAGTAGGCGAGCACGAGCCACGGCTCGTTGGTGTGATAGTGCAGTTTGATGAGGTCCTCGTCCCCGACGACGAGCAGGCTGTCGCCTTCAAAGTGGTCGAGGATGTAGTCGTAGATCGCGTCTTCGTCGAGGCCATGCCCCTCGAGGAGCAACTGGGTATCGAATTTGTACTCGATGTTTTCCATTGGAACCTCCTTTGGCGGCGCGTCACAGGCGCTGGGCGGCGTCGGTCGTCGCGGCGAGTTGGCGGGCGATCAGCAGGTCCCCGACGGCCTCGGCAAAGCCTTCCCCGAGCCCGACGGGCGTTTCTTCGCCGGTGGCCATCTCGCGCAGGTTCGCGCGGCCCGCGGCCAGTTCGTCGTCGCCGATCACGCAGGTGAAGCGGGCCCCGAGTTTGTCGGCGGCGCGCATCTGCGCCTTGAGCGAGCGGCCCATCGTGTCGGCGTCGGCGCGGATGCCCTCGGCCCGCAGCGCCTCGGCGAGCGCGCCCGCCGCGACGGAGGCCTTCGCCCCCATCGGCGCGAGGTAGACTTCGCAGGCCGTCGCCTCGGGGAAGGGTGCGCCGCAGGCGTCCATCACGAGCAGCAGGCGCTCGAGCCCCATGCCGAAGCCGATGCCCGGCAGCGCGGGCCCGCCGATCTCCTCGATGAGGCCGTCGTAGCGGCCGCCGCCGCACACCGTCCCCTGCGCCCCGATCGTATCGGTGACGAATTCAAACACCGTGCGGCAGTAGTAATCGAGCCCGCGCACGATATCGGGGTCGATCTCGTAAGCGATGCCCATGGCGTCGAGGCGCGCGCGCAGTTCGGCGAAATGCGCCTCGCATTCGGGACAAAGGTGGTCGATCATTTTCGGCGCGCCTGCGGCGATCGCCTTGCAGGCGGGGTTTTTGCAATCGATGATGCGCAGCGGGTTTTTCACGAGGCGCTCGCGGCAGGTCGGGCAGAGTGCTTCCTCGCGGGCGGAAAAATAGTCGCGCAGTTTCTGCTGGTAGGCGGGGCGGCAGGCCTTGCAGCCGATCGAGTTGAGATAGAGTTTCACGCCCGTCACGCCGAGGCTTTCGAGCAGGCGGTGCGCCAGCGCGATCACCTCCGCGTCGGCCGCGGGGGAGGGCGAGCCGAGCGATTCCACGCCGAACTGGTGGAATTCGCGCAGGCGGCCGGCCTGCGGCTTTTCATAGCGGAAGCACGAGATCACGTAACTGGCCTTGAGCGGCAACTGGCCCGCGAGCAGGCCGTTTTCCACGGCGGCGCGCACGATGCCGGCCGTGCCCTCGGGGCGCAGCGTCACCGAGCGATCGCCCTTGTCGGTGAAGGTGTACATCTCCTTCTGCACAACGTCCGTCGTGTCGCCGACGGCGCGCGAAAACAGTTCCGTGTGCTCGAACACGGGCGTGCGCATCTCGAAAAAGCCGTAGCGCTCCGCGAGGTCGAGCGCCCGCCGCTCCACATAGTGCCAGCGCGGCGCGTCGGCGGGGAGCATGTCCTTCGTGCCTTTTGGAGCGGATGTCAAAAGTTTCATAGTGCTCTCCTTTCGGAAAAAAGAATACGCCCGGCGTTCCCGCACAGCGGAAAACGGGGCGTAGGGATCTACGCGGTGCCACCCGAGTTCGGCCCCGAGGGGCCCTCGATTCCCCGGTAACGGCGGGGGCGCCGGGGCGTTTTGCGCCCGACTCGGCGGGTGTCCTTCCTCCGTGTGCGCGCGGGGCCTCGCAGCCAAGGGCCCCTTCTCTGCGGCGCGCCGTGGGGAGTACTCCTCCCGCGTCAGCGTCTTTCTCTATGAAGATCGCGCGTTCAGCGCTTGGGGTTGACGATGTCGCGCCAGTCGAGGTCGCCCTTTTCCAGCGCGTGGATCAGCGCCTCGGCGGTGGCGATATTGGTGGCGACGGGGATCGAATGCACGTCGCACAGGCGGATCAGGTTGGCCTCGTCCGGTTCATCCTGCTTCATGCCGATCGGGTCACGCAGGTAGATGAGCAGGTCGATCTCGTTGCAGGCGATGCGCGCGGCGATCTGCTGGTCGCCGCCCTGGTGGCCGGAGAGATAGCGCAGCACGTGCAGGCCGGTCGCATCCGCGATCAATTTGCCTGTCACGCCGGTGGCGCACAGGCTGTGCTGGCTGAGGATGCCGCTGTATGCGATGCAGAACTGCACCATCAGTTCTTTTTTGGCGTTGTGGGCGATCAAAGCGATGTTCATGGCATACCTCCTGGAAAAGCGGTCACGTCGCGCGCAGGCGTTTTTGGTTGAGCGGCACGCGCTCGCCCAGCAGGCGGCGCGTCAGGTCGTCGATTTCCGCGCGCGCGGGAGAAGAAGCGGGAAGCGCCGCGCCGAGCGCTGCCGCGGCGGGGACGGCGGGATCCTGCGGGATCACGGAGATGAGCTGCACGCCCGCGCAGTCGATCACGGCGTCGAGCGTGGGGATATCCCCCTTGAGGCAGCGCCGCTCAAAGCGGTTGATCACAAGCCGCGCAGGGCAGGGCAACAGCGCCGCGGCAGAGGCGGCGTCGCGCGCCGAAACGCGGTCGGCGGTCGTGACGATCAAAGCCTCGTCGGCCTCGGCGGCCGCGAGATCGAAGGAGCGCGCAAGGCCGGCGGCCGTATCGAGCAGCAGAAAGTCGTAGCAGCCCGAAAGGCCCCGCAGCAGGGCGGAGAGGTTGCGCGCATCGGGCAGGAAATGGCGGTCCACCGCCGCGGCGATCAGATGCAGGTTGCCGCGCGCCGTTTCGATCGGGACGATCGCCTGCGCCGGGCGGCAGCCGCCGCGCAGCACGTCCGAAAGATCGTAGACGATCCGGTCGGAGACGCCGAACATCAGATCGAGGCCGCGCAGGCCGCTGTCGAGTTCCAGAAGCAGCACATTCTTGCCGCGCTCGGCGAGCGCGCGCCCCAGCAACTGGGTGACGGTCGTTTTGCCCGTGCCGCCTTTTCCGGATGTGATCAGGACGATCCTGGCCATGGCGACACACTCCCTTCTGCCATGATACCACAAAAGTTCGGAAAAATCCACAAAAATCGTATCGAAAGCCGCGCGGTTTCAGGCCGCGGGGGCTTCTTCGGCGAGTTCGGCGGCGTCGTAGGGGGCGTCGCCCTCGTCGGCGGGCGGCGTCTCCTCCTGCGGCGCGCCTTCCTCAGCCGCCGCGAGCGTTTCGGGGAAGAAATAGGCGTCGAGCACGGCGCGGGCCACCGGCGCGCCGGTGTAGCCGTGCCAGCCCTTTTCGATCACGACGGCGATCGCGATCTGCGGGTCCTCGGCGGGGGCGAAGCAGATGTAGGTGGAGTTGGGGAACTCCTTCGTCTGCGGGGTACCCGTTTTGGAGGCGACGGTGAGCGGATAGTCGCCGAGGTAGCGGTAGGAGGTGCCGTTCGGCGCGTGGGTGGCGGCGATCATGCCGGCGAACACCGTGTCCCAGACCGTGTCGCCGGTCTCTTCGAGCGTGGAGAGAATGGGGGTCTCGCCGGCGGAGGCGGCATCCTGCCAGTCGTAATAGGAGGAGACGCTCTTCACGATCGAGACCTTCCGGCGCACGCCGCGCCGCGCGATCGTGGCGGCGTAGTTGGCGAGCTGCAGCGGGGTGTAGCCGTTGTCGAGCTGGCCGATCGAGGCCTGCAGCACGTCGCCGGGGTTAGCGGTGTCGGGGTCGCACTGGGTTCCGGTGGCCTCGGGCAGTTCCACGCCGGTCGGCACGCCGAGCCCGAGCGCCCGCGCATAGCGGTTGATCGTGGCGATGCCGAGTTGACGGCCCGTATCGTAGAAGAAGATATTGCACGAGGCGCGCAGCGCGTTGACCACGTTGATGCGCCCGTGCGCGGAGAGGCACGTGGGCTGATAATCGCGGAAAAACGTGTAGACGCGGCCGCAGTTGACGGTCGAATCCGGGGTGATGACGCCCTCGGTCAGGCCCGCGGTGGCGACGGTCGGCTTGAACGTCGAGCCCGGCGCATAGACGCCGAGCAGCGCGCGGTTCCACAGGGGGTTGAGCGGGTCGGCGGACAGCGTGGAAAAGTCCCGCGCGTAGGTCGCAAGGTCGTAGGAGGGGTAGGTGACGGCCGCGAGCACCTCGGAGTTCTTGACGTCGATCGCAACAACGGCGCCGGCGTCGGCCTCCCGGCCCTGCCCGGGGGGCGCGGTGGCGTTGAGCAGTTCGATCTCGGCCTTGAGCGCCTCGATCGCGGTGCGCTGGATGTCCTTATCGATCGTGAGCACGACGGTGTTGCCCGGCGTCGCGGGGTTCGATTCCTCGATGCCCACGATGTTGTAGGCGGCGTCGCGGTAGATCAGGCGCTCGCCGTCGGTCCCGCACAGTTCGTCCTCAAAGGCGCGCTCGATGCCGTCGCGCCCCACGCGGGCGTCCATCGCGTAGCCGCGGGCGATGTAGTCGTCGAGTTCGTCCGCGGTGATCGCGCCGATGCGCCCGATCAGGTGCGGGGCGAGGTCGCCGTCGACATAGACGCGGCGCACCGTTTCTTCGATGTCCACGCCCGGCAGTTGCGCGCGCAACTGGGCGATGCGCATCATCGTCTCCTGCGAAACGTCCTCGGCGAAGGTGTAGCGCGTCTCGAGCGAGTAGCCCGAGCGGTCCATCTCGTAGCGCACGCCGGCCGCGGCAAGGGCGTCCGCGTCCGAAAGGCCGTCGAGTTTGTAGCGCGCGCGCAGCCAGTAGAACACATCGTCCGCGGAGGCGTAGGCGCTGATGTCGAACATCGCCTTGAGGCGCTCCACGGCGCGCTCCTCGCCCTCGGCGAACGCGAGGTTCCCGTGCGCGTCGCGCACGATCGGCAGCGTGTTGCGCCAGGCGTCGCCCTGCTCGCGCAGCAGGGCGATCAGGGTGAGGATCGTGGCGTTTTCCTGCTGCGTGGGCATCAGCGCTTTATCGAGCACGATGGCGTAGGCCGATTCGTTGTAGGCAAAGGGGGAGCCGTCGCGGTCGACGATCTCGCCGCGCGCGGCGTGGACGGTCTGCACCTTCACGTCGCCGGCCTGCTGGCGGGCGAGGTAGTCCGCGCCGTCGACGATCTGCACCTGCGCCAGCCGGAAGACGAACAGCATCAGCGCCCCGCCGAACAGGATGCCCAGCGCGAGCAGGCGCCAGCGTTCGCCGCGTTTGAGTTGCATCGGGCATCCTCCTTTCGCGTCGGTTCCGGGTTGGGGCGGTCAGCCCCCGATGCGGGCCTGCACGGCGTCGCGGATGGAGCGCACGAGGAAGAAGAGCGCGAACCCCCACGCGGCGGTCAGCAGCACCGTGGGCAGGGTGTGGGTCAGCAGCAGGCGCGCGGCGCCCGCGTAACCCCACACGCCGTAGAGGATATAGTGGCAGACAAGGCCGTAGACTGCGGCGGCCGCGGCGGTCAGCAGCACGGCGCTGCGGGGCCGCGCGTTGACGAGGTACATCGAGAGCAGCCCCGCGGCGCAGCCCATCACGAGGAAGAGCATGGAGGCCACCCCGAAGATCTGGATCGAGGCGCTGTCGCACAACAGGCCGGCCGCGAGGCCGTAGAGCCCGCCGGCAAACTCGTTTTCGAGCATGGAGACGGCGATGAAAAGCCCGATCACGGGGATGGCGCGCGCGCCGAACAGCGTGAACGCGGGCGCCTCCTGCAGGAAGAAGAGCAGCAGCAGGAGAAGCGCGTAGACGGTGTGCTTTGCGATCAGCCAAAACAGTTTTTTCGTTTCCATCCGCGCCTCCTTTCCCCGGGCCGCGCGGCCCGAAGGCGCTTTATTGTCCGGCGGACGCCGCGGGGACCTGCCCCGCGAACGACGTGATGACGAGAACGTCGCGCACCGTGCGCAGGTCGGCGGGCGGCTGCACCACGGCGTAGAGCGAAAGGCCCTTCGCATCGGGCAGCACCTCGGTCACGGTGCCGATCACAAGGTTTTTGGGGACGGTCTCGCCCGTGCCGCTCGTCACCACCACGTCGCCGGGGGCGGCTTTGCTTTCGCGCGACAGGTAGGAGAGGCGCAGCAGCCCCTCCTCGGCGAGGGCGACGGTCCCCTCCGTCACGCCGAGGTCGCGCGTGGCGATGTCCATCGCGCCGACGGAGGTGGAGACGTCGAGAATCGTGGAGATCTGGGCGGAAGCGGCCGTGGTGCGCTGGACGAAGCCGACCAACCCCTCCGCCGTGATGACGGGGTCGCCGACCTTGACGCCGTCGAGTTCGCCGCTGTCGATCGTGAAGGAGAAGAAGCGGTCCGCCGTGTCGCGCCCGATCACCTGCGCGGGCGCGAATTCGAGTTCGGGCGACTGTTCCTTGATATCGAGGTAGGCGCGCAGGCGCTCGTTTTCGGCCTTGTAACGCTCGTGGTCGACAAGCTGCTCGCGCAGCGCGGCGTTTTCCGCGCGCAGGTCTTCGTTCTCCCTGGCGATGCGCCCGCCGCGGAACAGGTGGGAGAGCGTATCCGCGACGCTCTGCGACGCGTCCGAAACCACGCGCTGCACCGGAGCGGCGGCGCGGGAAATCGCCCGCGAAAGAACGGTTGAGCCCGTGCCGTCGTAGGCGGCGCGGAGCATAAAGGCAAAGACGAGGATGAGCAGCGCGAGCAGGATCTTGAACGTCCTGCCGCGGAAGAAGTCGCGCACGGCGCACCTCCTTTCGGGAAGATCGGGTGGAAAAAGGCGAAGAAGGCGGAGTCCGAAACGGGCTCCGCCAAACGGTCGCGGCAAAAACGGGGGTCAGTTGGAGAGCACGTCGCGCAGGCGGTCGATGTCGTCGAGCACTTTGCCGGTGCCGAGGGCGACGCAGTCGAGCGGGTTTTCCGCAATGCGCGTTTCGATGCCCGTTTCGCTCTGGACGAGGCGGTCGAGGCCGCGCAGCAGCGCGCCGCCGCCCGTCAACATGATGCCGTTGTCGATGATGTCGGCCGAAAGTTCCGGCGGGGTCTTTTCGAGCGTCGTTTTGATCGCGTCGACGACGGTCGCGACCGAATCGGCGAGCGCTTCGCGGATCTCCACGGGCTCGATCGTAATGTTCTTCGGCAGGCCGTCCACCAGGTTGCGGCCGCGCACGTTGATCGGGGCCTCGTCCTCGTAGGGGTAGGCGGAGCCGATGGCGAGTTTGATATCCTCGGCGGTGCGGTCGCCGATCAGCAGGTTGTGCTTGCGGCGGATGTACTGGATGATCGCGGAATCGAACGCGTCGCCCGCCACGCGCACCGAGCGCGAGGTGACGATGCCGCCCAGCGAGATCACGGCGACCTCGCTCGTGCCGCCGCCGATGTCGACGACCATGCTGCCGGTCGCCTCTGCGACGGGCAGGCCCGCGCCGATCGCGGCGGCCATGGGTTCCTCGATGATCGAGACGCGGCGGCCGCCCGCCGTCTCCGCGGCGGAGCGCACGGCGCGGCGCTCGACCTCCGTCACGCCGGAGGGGATGCAGATCACGATATTGGGACGCGAAAACGGCGAGGTGCCGCACACCTTGCGGATGAAGCGCTGCAGCATGTTGGCCGTCACGTCGAAATCGGCGATCACGCCGTCCTTGAGCGGGCGCATGGCCACGATCGAACCGGGCGTGCGTCCGATGACCTCCTTGGCTTCGGCGCCGACATAGAGCACCTCGTCCTTGCGCGTATCGAGCGCCACGACGGAGGGCTCGCGCAGGATGATGCCCTTGCCCTTCATGAAGACGAGGGTGTTGGCGGTGCCGAGGTCGATGCCGATATCTTTGGAAAACGAAAAGAGACCCATGGAAACTTCCTCCTATGTGTATGAGAAGAATGGCGGTTTCGATCACAAAAGGCCCAGCCTGCGCAGCGCCGCATAGAGCGGGCGCACCGGCAGGCCCACGACGGCCGGATAATCCCCCGAGACGCGCTCGATGTAGCGCGCGCCGAAGCCCTGGATGCCGTAGGCGCCGGCCTTGTCGAACGGTTCGCCCGTGTCGAGATAAGCGGCGATCTCCGCCTCGCTCATCGGGGCGAACGCAACTTCCGCTCCGGCGCAGAAGCGCTCGGCGCGCCCCGCGGCGATCACGCACACGCCGGTGCAGACCGTGTGGGTGCGGCCCGAGAGGACGCGCAGCATGTGCGCGGCGTCCGCGCGGTCGGCGGGCTTGCCGAGGATCATGCCGTCGAGCGCGACGACCGTGTCCGCGCCGATCACGGTGTCGGCGGGGGAATGGCGCGCGGCGACGGCCTCGGCCTTGCGCTGCGCGAGGGCCAGAACAACTTCCTGCGGGGAGAGGCCCTGCGGCAGGCTCTCGTCGGCGTCGGAGACGTCGACGGTGAAATCGGGGGTGATCAGCGAGAGCAGTTCCCTCCTGCGGGGGGAGGACGATGCGAGGATCAGCATAACGGATCGGCTCCTGTCGGCGGAAAGATGGCGGGGATCACAGGCGGCCCGTTGAGCCGAAACCGCCCTCGCCGCGCTCGGTATCGGGGAGAACGGCGCATTCCTCCACAACGGCGCTCCAGACGGGCGCGACGACAAACTGTGCGATGCGCTCGCCGGGCTGGACCGTGTAGTCGGCGCCGGAGTGGTTGTGCAGCCCCACGAGGATCTCGCCGCGGTAGTCGGCGTCAATCACGCCGACGGCGTTTGCCGGCGCGATGCCGTGGCGCACGCCGAGCCCGCTGCGCGCGTAGACGAAGCCGGCCGTCCCCTCCGGCAGCGCGACCGCGATCCCTGTCGGGACCGTTTTCGTCTGCCCCGCCGGGATCGTCATCGGTTCGCTGAGGCAGGCGCACAGGTCCATCCCCGCGCTGGCCGCGGTCGCCCGTGCGGGCAGTTGCGCGCCGGGGCGCAGCCTGCGCACCGGAAGCGTCATCATGGGCGAAACCCGCCGCCGAGTTTTTCCTCCATCTCGGCGTGTCGGGAGAGGCGCTCGATCTCACGCTTGGCGGCGTCGAGTTGGCGGCGCAGGTCGCTCAGTTCCATGCGGGCGCGCGAAGCGTCCTCGAGATATTCGGTCAGTTGGCCGCGCAGGTTGTCGGCAGCCTCTTCGCTCTTGCGGAAGTTATCGGCGCTCACCAGTGCGACGAGCGCGAGCGTATCGTTCACGGAGAGGCGGGGATCGTTCTGCTGCAGCGTCTCCGCCGCGCGGTTGACCTCCTGCGCGAGCGACTGGACGTAACTGTCATCCTCCCCCGTGGTGATCGTATAGGAGGAGCCGAGGATCTCGACTTTGACACGGTTTGTCATGGGGCGAAGCTCCTTTCCGGGCGTCCGGCGGACGCAGAATGCTCATTTTTTCCATTATAGTACATTTCACGGGAATACGCAAAGCGTTTCGCAAATTTTCCGTGTGAAATTTTGCGGAAAAGCCCCGTTCTCCGCACAGGGGAAGGAACGGGGCCCGCGCGCGCCGGGGCGGGCGGGAAACGGGGCGAAAAAACGGCCCCGCCGACGGGCGGGGCCGTTTTCCGGTGCGTTACTGGAACAGGGGGGAAAGGGGCTTGTCGTTGTGGATGCGGGAGATCGCCTCCGCAAACACGGGCGCGACGGGCAGCGTGGAGAGTTTGCCCGAGGGCGTGTTGCCCTGCAGCGGGATCGTGTCGAGCAGGACCAGTTGGCGGATGGCGCTCTCCTCGATGCGGTCGAAGGCCGGCCCCGAGAGGACGCCGTGCGTCGCGCAGGCGAACACCTCTTTGGCGCCCCCCTTGGAGACGAGCGCGTTCGCGGCGTTGCAGAGGGTCCCGGCGGTGTCGACGAGGTCGTCCACGATGATGCAGGTCTTCCCCTCCACCTCGCCGATGATGTTCATGACCTCGGAGACGTTCGGCTTGGGGCGGCGCTTGTCGATAATGGCGATCGAAGTGTTGAGGCGCTCGGCGAATTTGCGGGCGCGCGGCACGCTGCCGACGTCCGGCGAGACGATGACGAGATCCTCGCGGGGCATGTCGGCGAACAGGCCGCGGTAGTGTTCGGCCAGCAGCGGTACGCCGAGCAGGTGGTCGACGGGGATGTTGAAGAACCCCTGGATCTGCGCCGCGTGGAGGTCCATCGTCAGCACGTGGTCGGCGCCCGCGGTGACGATCAGGTCGGCGACGAGTTTGGCGGAGATCGGGTCGTGCGGCTTGGCCGTGCGGTCCTGCCGGGCGTAGCCGTAGTAGGGCATCACGGCGGTGATGCGGCCGGCCGAGGCGCGCTTGAGGGCGTCGATCGCAACGAGCATCTCCATCAGGTTGTCGTTGACGGGACGGCAGGTCGACTGCACCAGAAACACATCCGAGCCGCGGACGGATTCGTTGAGCGAGACGGAGATCTCCCCGTCGGCGAACGACGAGACCTGCATGTCCCCGAGCGCGAGGCCGAGCGTATGCGCGATCGCTGCGGCAACGGCGGGGTTTGCGTTGCAGGTCAGAATCCGGATATCCTTGCCATGTACATTCATTTTTGTCGCTCCCTTTTCTCTTTTCCCGATCCATTTTGGGTCGATCACAGGTCAAAAACGGCCTGTTTTACCGCTTTTTGATGCGCCCCTTTGCGCCGCCGGGCTTTTCCTGCTGGCGTGCGCGCCCGAATACGAGCGCCTCGGGCGAAACGTCCTCGGTCACGGTCGTGGCGGCGGCGATGTAGGCCCCCTCGCCGACGGTGACCGGCGCAATCAGATTCGTGTTGCAGCCGATGAAGGCGCCGTCTCCCACAACGGTGCGGTATTTGTTCTGTCCGTCGTAGTTGACGGTCACCACACCGCAGCCGACGTTGATCCCGCTGCCGAAGTCGCTGTCCCCGATGTAGGTGAGGTGCGCGAACGACGTGCGCGCGCCGACAGTCGAGTTCTTCACCTCGACGAAATTGCCGATCTTGACGCCGTCGGCCACGTCGCAGCCGGGCCGCAGCTGGGTGTAGGGGCCGATGCGGCAGTCCTTGCCCACCGTGCTGCGCTCGATGCGGGCGTGGTCGGCGGACGTGCCGTCGCCGATCGCGGAATCGATCACCTGCGTGTCGGGGCCGATCACGCAGCCCGCGCCGATCGCGGTGCGCCCCGTGAGGATGCACCCGGGCAGGATGCGCGTGTCCGCGCCGACGGTCACGTCCGGCCCGATGAGGACGCCGTCCGTGCAGGGGATATCGACGCCCGCGGCATACAGCGCGTCAAACACGCGGCGGCGGGCGATCTCGTTGAGCGCGGCGAGTTCCCGGCGGTCGTTGGCGCCCAGCGCGCAGTCCGCGTTCGCGCAGCGCGCGGCGCCGGCCGTGCGCCCCAGCGCGGGCGCCATGCCGACGAGGTCGGTCAGATAATATTCCCCCTGCGCGTTGCCGTTTTGCAGCAGCGGCAGCGCTTCGAGGAGGTAGGGGAGCGAAAACCAGTAGAGCCCCGCGTTGATCTCGCGGATCGCCAGTTCCTCGGGCGAGGCGTCGGCGGCCTCGACGATGCGCACGCCGCCCTCCCCGCGCACGATGCGCCCGTAGCGGGCGGGATCCTCGGGGCAGGCTGTGAGGACGGTGACACCGTGCCCGCCGGCGCGGTGCGCCTCGAGCGACTGCGCGAGCGCCGTTTCGTCCAGAAGAGGCGCGTCGCCGCAGAGCACGCAGACGGTCTCGACACCCGCTGCCTGCATCGCGCGCAGAAAGTTCTCCGCGCACCGCACGGCATGACCCGTGCCCAGCCGCTCAGCCTGAACGGCCTGCGCCACGCCTGCGGGCAGCAGTTCGCGCACGCCGTCGTCCCGCCCCGAGAGGACGGCGCAGACGCGCTCGTTCGGCAGACCGAACCGCGCGCAGGCGTCGAGCACCCACGAGAGCATCGGCTTTGACAACACTTCACAGCAGACCTTGGAGCGGGCGGATCTCATCCGCTTTCCGTCCCCGGCCGCCAGCACGACGGCCGCGGCGCGAAGATCCATATCAGCACCTCCCGAAAGGAGTGGTTCGTCAAAACGGAGCCGCAGAAAGGGCCCGCTTTTATTATCGCAGAGAAACAGCGGTTTTGCAAGGGAGATTCCTGCTATTTTCCGAAGATTCCTGTGTCGGCGGAATGGCGGTAAACGCTCAAAACAAGACCGACCGCCGCGTAAGTCGCCACAACGGAGGTGCCGCCCGCCGAGAAGAACGGCAGCGTGAGCCCCGCCACGGGCAGAAGCGAAAGCGCCATGCCCACGCCCCAGATCGACTGGAACGAAAGCAGCGCGAACGCGCCCACGCAGATGTAGCGCCCGAGCGGGTCACGCGCGTGCCAGGCGTTGCGCAGGATCAGCACGCACACCGCCGCCATCAGCGCGAGCACGCCGAGGCATCCCACGAAGCCGATGGATTCCCCCATGAAAGAGAAGATGAAATCGTTGTACATTTCAGGCACATATTGTGCCTCTCCGGTCAGCAGGCCCTTGCCCGCCACCTGTCCCGAGCCGATGGCTGTCAGGCTCAGGTTCTGCTGCCAGCCGGCGCCCATCGGGTCGAGCGCGGGGTCGAACAGCACGCGGAAGCGCTGCTTTTTGTCCTCCGTCAACAGAAAGAACCACGCGGCGGGGATGCCGGCCGCGGCCGCGGCGGCCAGCGCGCCGATGTAGCGCAGGTCGAGCCCCGCGGCGAACAGCATCGCCGCCACGATGAAGACGAACACCATCGCGGTGCCGTCGTCGCCCTGCAGCAGGATCAGCGCCACAGCGCCGCCGCTGTGCACCAACAGCCCCCCGAGCGTGCGCGGGCGGTTGAGCTGCTCGCCCACGCGCTCGAGATGCAGCGCCAGCGAAAGGATCAGCGCGAGTTTCAACAGTTCCGAGGGCTGGAACGTCAGCCCCGTGAAGGGGATCGGCAGCCACGCCCTGTCGTCAACGTATTCGTAGCCGGCGCGCCGCATGCCGACAAAGTAGGTCAACACCACGAAAAACACCGAGACCGGCAGATAGAACTGCCACAGCCGCGCGAGGCTGCGATAATCGAAGGTGGAAAGCACGAGCGCGACGAACACGCCGATCGCCGTCGCTGCGATCTGCACATAGAGCGAGCGCGTCCGCACATGGCCGGAGAGCGAGATGCCGTAGAGCATCAGGATGCCGAACGCGGAGCAGAGCAGGCAGACGAGCAGCAGCGTGAGATCGGTGCGGCGCAAAAAGGTAAACGATCGCGCAAACCAGCGTTTCATGGCGCCTCCCGGGGAGAAGAAGATTCGGTTTCATTATAGTATACCGCGGGAAAGATGGCAAGAAAAAACCCCGCCGCGCGGGGAAAAGGAAAAGCCGCCGCAAGCGGTCGCTTGCGGCGGCTTGGTGACCCGTACGAGATTCGAACTCGTGTTACCGCCGTGAAAGGGCGGTGTCTTAGGCCACTTGACCAACGGGCCATCTGGTAGCGGCGGTGGGACTTGAACCTACGACCTGTCGGGTATGAACCGAATGCTCTAGCCAACTGAGCTACGCCGCCATACGGCGTAGTTTAGTATAGCAAAGGAAATCCGCCCTGTCAAGGGAAAACTGTGAAAAAACGCAACGGCCGGTTGCATTTACGCGACGGAATTGTTATAATGAAAATCTATTGAAAATTCGCAGAGAAAGGAAGTGCAAGATGAACAGAACCATCGGTTTGATCGAGACCCTGCTGCGCGACGCGCAGCAATCCCAAATCGCGACGCGCATGCCGTTTTCCGATTTCGAGCCGGTCCTGCAGACGATGAACGAAGTGGGATACTACGCCGTCGAATGTTGGGGCGGCGCGACGTTCGACGCCTGCCTGCGCTACCTCCACGAGGACCCGTGGGAACGCCTGCGGCGCATCCGAGCGGCGATGCCCGATACGAAACTGCAGATGCTGCTGCGCGGGCAGAACCTGCTGGGCTATCGCCCCTATCCGGACGATGTGGTGGAAAAATTCGTGGAACTGTCGGTCAAGAACGGCATCGACATCATCCGCATCTTTGACGCGCTCAACGACGTCCGCAACGTCGAAACGGCCGTGCGGGCGGCGAAAAAATACGGCGCCATGGCGGACGGCGCCATCTGCTATACCACCAGCCCCGTGCACACGCCCGAATCGTTCCTCGCGCTCGCGTGCGACCTGCGCGATATGGGCTGCGATACGATCTGCATCAAGGATATGGGCGGCGTGATGGGCCCGCAGGAAGCGTACGACCTCGTTTCGGCCATCAAGGCCAAAGTCGACCTGCCGCTTGTGCTGCACACCCACTGCACGACGGGACAGGCCCCTTTCACGATGCTCAAGGCCGTCGAGGCCGGCGCGGATGTGCTCGATACCGCCGCGGCCGCGTTTGCGGGCGGCACCAGCCAGTACCCCACCGAGAGCACGGCCTATGCGCTGCGCCAACTTGGCTACGACGTGCACATCGACGATGCGAAAGCCCGCACGGTCAACGACCACTTTGTCCCCCTGCAGAAACAGTATATCGCCGACGGCCTGCTGGACCCCTACTGCCTGTCCACGCGCCCCGAGGGGCTCGTCTACCAGATCCCGGGCGGCATGCTCTCCAATCTGATCGCGCAGCTCAAGTCGCAGAACGCCGCCGACCGCCTCGACGAGGTGCTCGCGGAGGTGCCCAGCGTACGCCGCGACCTCGGCTATCCGCCGCTCGTCACCCCGATGAGCCAGATGGTGGGCGTGCAGGCCTCGGCCAACGTGCTGATGGGGCGGCGCTACCAGATGCTGACCAGCGAGGTCAAGGCGTATATCCGCGGCGAATACGGCCGCGCGCCCGGCGTGCTCGACGAGACGCTCGTGCGCCGCGTCGTCGGGGACGGGCAGCCGATCACGGGCCGCTTTGCCGATACGCTCGAGCCGCGGCTGGAAGCGGCGCGCGGGGAACTCGGCGCGCACGCCAAATCCGAAGAGGACGTGCTGAGTTATATCGCCTTTCCCCACGTGGCGCAGCAGTATTTTGCCTGGCGCGACGACGGCAAGCCCTTCCCCCGGCAGAAGAAGCCGAAGGACGAGTCCGCCCGCGCCAAACTGGTTCTCGACGACCAGATGCTCGCCGCGATCGAGTTTGTGATGAAGGGCCTCAAGGAGCACATCGCCGAGGATGAAAAGGAGGCCGGGGAACCCCCCGCGCCTGCGCCCGCAGCCCCCGCCGCGCCCGCGCAGACGCCCTACCCCGCCGATGAGGACGATCGGGACGGCAACGGCATCCCCGATGAGCACGAGCACATCATTTCCCCCACATGACAAACCGGGGCGGCCGACCGCCGCCCCGAAGAAAAACGGGAAGCCGTACGGCTTCCCGTTTTTTGCTGCGGATTGCGCGATTAGGCCTTCTGGGCCTTCTCCTTTGCGGCGAGCGCCTCGAGCACATCGCGGCGGGAGAGGTTGATGCGGCCCTGCGAGTCGATCTCGGTGACCTTGACGAGCACTTCGTCGCCGACGGCGACCACATCCTCAACCTTTTCGACGCGCTTGGTGTCGAGTTTGGAGATGTGGACGAGCCCCTCCTTGCCGGGGGCGATCTCGACGAACGCGCCGAACGCCATCAGCCGCGTGACGCGGCCCTTGTAGACGGCGCCGATCTCGGGATCCTCCGCGATCGTCTTGATGACCTGCACGGCGCGCTCGGCGTCGGCCTGGTTGACGGCGGAGACGAATACGCTGCCGTCGTCCTCGATGTCGATCTTGCAGTTGCACTCGGCGGTGATCTTCTGGATGACCTTGCCGCCGGAGCCGATCACCTCGCGGATCTTATCGGGATGGATCTTGAGCGTGATCATCTTGGGCGCGTATTTCGAGAGGGTCTCGCGCGGGGCGGGGATCGCCTTGAGCATGACCTCGTCGAGGATATAGATGCGGGCCTCGCGGGTCTTTCGGAGCGCCGCCTCGATGATCTCGTAGGTGAGGCCGTCGATCTTGATGTCCACCTGGATGGCGGTGATGCCCTTGTGGGTGCCGCCGACCTTGAAGTCCATATCGCCGAAGAAGTCCTCAACGCCCTGGATGTCGGTCATCGTCATCCAGCGGTCGCCCTCGGTGACGAGGCCGCAGGAGATACCCGCGACGGGCGCCTTGATCGGCACGCCCGCGTCCATCAGCGCAAGGGTGGAGCCGCAGATCGAGGCCTGCGAGGTAGAGCCGTTGGAACTCGTGATCTCGCTGACGACGCGCAGCGCGTAGGGGAATTCCTCCACGGGCGGGATCACGGGCAGCAGGGCCTTTTCGGCCAGCGCGCCGTGGCCGATCTCGCGGCGGCCGGGCCCGCGGGAGGGGCGGGTCTCGCCGACGGAGTAGGACGGGAAGTTATACTGGTGCATATAGCGCTTCTCGGTGTCGGAATCGACGCCGTCGAGGATCTGCGCGCTGGAGACGGTGCCGAGCGTGACGATCGTCATGGCCTGCGTCTGCCCGCGGGTGAAGAGCGCGGAGCCGTGCACGCGCGGGAACAGGCCGACCTCGGCGGAAAGCGGGCGGATCTCGTCCATCTTGCGGCCGTCGACGCGCTTCTGCTCATCGAGCAGCCAGCGGCGCACGACGAACTTCTGCAGTTTGTAGATCGCCTCGTCGAGCTGGTAGGCGAGGTCGGGATACTCGGCCTCGAATTTCTCGTGCACGTCCTGCACGATGGGCTTGAGACGCGCCTCGCGCACGTTTTTGTCGTCGGTGTCGAGCGCCTCGCGCACGCGGTCGATCGCATAGTCTTTCACGGCTTCGAACAGGTCGTGGTCGACCTCGACGGAGACGAAATCATACTTCGGCACGCCGATCTCGCGGCGGACGTCGTCGATGAACTGCGCCATTTTGGCGGCTTCCTTGTGGCCGGCGATGATGCACTCGAGCATCTTGTCTTCGGGCACTTCCTTCGCGGCGCACTCGATCATGCAGACCTTTTCGGTGTTGCCCGCGACGGTCAACTGCATCTCGCTGCGCTCGCGCTGCTCGGCGGTGGGCATCAGGACGGGCTCGCCGTCCACCAGGCCGACCTCAATGCCGGCGATCGGGCCGTTCCACGGGATATCGGAGATGTGCAGGCAGAACGCCGCGCCGCACATGCCGCAGATCTGCGGGGAGCAGTCCTCGTCGTAGGAGAGGACGGTCATCACGATCGTGACGTCGTTGCGCAGATCCTTCGGGAACATCGGGCGCATCGGGCGGTCGACCATGCGCGAGGCGAGGATCGCCTTGTCGGACGGACGGCCTTCGCGGCGCAGGAAGGAGCCCGGGATCTTGCCGGCGGCGTAGAGTTTTTCTTCGTAGTCGACGGAGAGCGGGAAGAAGTCGATGCCCTCGCGGGGCTTCTGCGACATGGTGACGTTGACCATCACGGCCGTCTCGCCGTAGCGGACGATGCAGCCCGCGTTGGCCAGCGCGCCGATCTTGCCGACCTCGAAGGTCATGGGCCTGCCGGCGTATTCGATCTCGAAGATCTTGTGTTCAAACAGCATGGATGTCGGTTCCTCCTTTTTAATTCGGGGGAAAGAGGCGACGCCAGCTTTTAGCAATGAGTCCGGCGCGCGGCGGCGCGTGCGCCCGATTCACGGCTAAAACTGCTGCGAGACCCCTTTCCCGTTGGTTTATGGCGATCGGGGAGAGCGCAACTGCGCCTTCTCCGCAGGGGACGAAAGAGGGATTTCAACGGGCAAAGGCAGGCGTAATGAAACGCCTGCCTCGTCGTGAAAGCGATTACTTGCGGATGCCGAGTTTTGCGATGATCGCGCGGTAGCGCTCGATATCGTTCTTCTGCAGGTAGGCCAGCAGATTCTTGCGGCGGCCGACCATCTTGTGCAGGCCGCGGCGGGAATGGTGGTCGTTCTTGTTGGCCTTGAGGTGTTCGTTGAGGTCGTTGATGCGGCGGGTGAGGATCGCGATCTGGACCTCGGGGGAGCCGGTGTCGCCCTCGTGGAGCGCGTTGCTCAGGATGATCTCGGTCTTCTGTTCTTTGCGAAGCATGGGAATCTTCTCCTTTTTTCAAATTCGACGCGGACACAGCCAAAGGGCCGAAGAAGTTCCCCTTGTCGGGGCGGACGCCCATAAGACCGTGTGCCGGTCACAGCCATGACAGTATAACAGAAACCGACCGCTTTGTAAAGAGGTTTTTGCGCCTCTGCGGCGGAAAATCAGCCGCGCGGCGTTTCCTGCCGCTTCTCCAGCCACCGCTGCGCGTAACTGCAGGTGGCCGTGAGCGGCGCGCCGGCGGCCGCCGCGGCCTCGGCGACGCAGGCGACGAGCCGTCCCGCGACGCCCTGCCCGCCGTAGGCGGGATCGGTGTAGGTGTGGACGATGCACCAGCCGTCCGCGCGGACAAATTCGCAGACGCCGATGTTCTTCGCGCCGTCGTAGGCGGCAGAGCGGTCGTTTTCGGGTTCAAATCTTACGTCGAGCATGGAAGCCCCCTTTTATACGGCCTCGAGGTCGAAATCCCCGAGGATGAGTTCGTCGAGCGGCCGGTCGGGTTCGGCGACGAGGCGGCGGGACTGGTTGAGGATCGCCTCCTCGAGTTTGTTGCGCGCCATGCGGCCGTTGCCGTTTTCGCGGGCGTTCTCGGCCTGCTTGCGCGTGAAAAACGCGAGCAGGGCGGGCTCCACGCCCTCGGCGAAGCGATAGCCGCGCTGTTTGGCGTTGATCTTGCAGATTGCGAGCAGTTCTTCGCCCGTGTAGTCGGGGAATTCGATGAGATTGGGGAAACGCGAGCGCAGGCCCGAGTTGGCGGTCATGAATTCCGCCATTTCCCGGGAATAGCCCGCGAGGATCACGAGCAGGTTCTCGCGGTTGTCCTCCATGCCCTTGACGAGCGTGTCGATCGCCTCGAGCCCGAAGGAATCCTGTTCGCCGCGGTAGAGGGAGTAGGCCTCGTCGATGAACAGCACGCCGCCGATCGCCGACTCGAGCACCTTTTTTGTCAGCGGGGCGGTGTGGCCCACATAGCGCCCGACGAGATCGGCGCGGGTGACTTCGACGAGCTGCCCGCCCGAGAGCACGCCCACGGCCTTGAGATAGCGCGAGACGACGCGGGCGATCGTCGTTTTGCCGGTGCCGGGGTTGCCGGTGAAGATCATGTGCATCGAGACGGAGGCGGTGCTCAGCCCCTCGGCGCGCCGGCGGGCCTGCACGGCGTAGTGGTCCTCGAGCGAGAGGATATAGTCCTTGATCGGCTGCAGGCCGACGATCTGGTCGAGTTCCTTCTTGACCTCGTCGAGCGCGCCGCGGTAGGTTTGCGGCAGATAGGGCGAGAGATCGTGGGAAACGTCGCCGACCGTGAGCGTCCACGCGGGCGCGGCCGTGAGCGAGGCGGCCGTGTCCGGCGCGCAGTCGCTTTCGAGTTTCCATTCCGAGAGGGCGGAGAAGAGCGTCCGGCGCGCCTCCACCAGCAGCCGCGCGCCCGTGTTGGGCTCCACGGCGGCGCAGAACTGCGCGGGCACCGTTTCATCGCAGGAGAGGACGAGCGAGAGCCGCGCCTTGGCCTGTTCGGTCAGCAGCGCGGTCTGGGCCTTTGCGATCTGCCCGAGCGCCTCCCCGGTGAGCGGGACGGTCTCGCACACGTCCCCGATCGCGTCGAGGAACGGCGCGCCGAAGCGGTCCACGACCTTCGAGCGCTTGAGATCGGTGAAAAAGACCAGGTATTTGCCCGCCGCCGAGAGCGAAGAAACGGCGTCCGTCACAAGGGCGGTGCCGGCCTCGAGCAGGCGGCCGTTCTGCATCGTGTAGCGCGCCGAGAGGCGGTGGGTGCCGTCGTCGATCAGGTCGGTGAGCGCCGCGGCCAGCGCGGGCGGGCAGGCCTGCAGGTTCTCGAACAGCACCACGGGGCTCTTCCCGTTGAGCGCCATGTAGAGATCCTGCAAAAACAGGCGCTCCTCGTTCTGCGAGGGGTAGTCGGAGAGATCGACCGCAGCCGCCGGCACATCCGGCAGCAGGCCCTTCTTCTGCATCAGGCCGAGCACGCAGCCCACGGCGGTGTGGCGCCCGGTGTGCGCGCCGCCGCAGACGAGCACGGTGTTCTCGGCCGCGCCCTCCTCGCGCCCTGTGGCGAAGGGGCGCTTCATCGCGAGCGTGAAGCGGTGCAGGAACGCGTCCTGCCCGAACACGACGCCGCGCGCCTCCTCCTCAAGTTCGGTAAAAATGCGCGGGTTTTCCTCATAGGGGCCGCGGCGCACGGCGGGCGCGGCCAGGCCGTCGTGCTCGAGCCGCGTCTGCAGCCCCGCGACGTCCTGCTTCGTCTCCTGCACCAGCGTGTCGAGGCGCTTTTGCTGCGAGCGGGCGGTGCGCTCGCGCAGCATGTCCGTCTGCCGCTCGAGTTCGGAGGAGATGCGGCGGTTGGCCGCGTCCATCGCCTCGAGCAGGTCCTCGGTCTGCTGCACCGAGTAGGGCGCGGAAGGGCGCGTCTTCGTGCTGCCGAATACGTTGTTGAGCAGCGAATCCAGATCGTTTTGCATGGCGTTCTCTCCTTTATGGCAGATCGGCGGGGGCGAAGGCCCCGCCGCAGCGGCAGCGGTAGCGCTCGGGGTGGGCGATCAGGGAACTTCGGCGCTGGCGGGTGAGGACTGCGCCGCAGCGCGTGCACCGCACGGCGTAGCGCGCCGCGCGCAGATCGGGCACGCCGAGTTCGGCGCAGTCTCCGGTGCGGCGGATCTCGTAGCCGTAGGCCGCGTTCATGCGGGCGGCGTAGTCCTTCCAGCGCGGGCCGTGGTTCGCGCAGCCCGGGCAGGTGTGCAGCACCTCGTGCGCGAGGATCTGCCGGCAGGCGCGCTCGGGCGCCGCGAGCAGCCGCTCGGAAAGTTCGATCTCGTAGCCGAAGGGCGTTTTACGGCACTGGCCGAAGCGGCCGACGGCGCGGCCGTTGACCGCCACCTGCGCGCGGATGCGCCGCGATACGGGGATGCCGAGCGCACGCGCCTCGCCGATCACGCGCGCGAGCAGCCGGTCGGGGTCGTTTTGCATCGCGGACGCCTCCGTTCCCTTCGTCTTCACACCTTATAAGATAGCAGATCGGCGGGACAAAAACAAGAAAAAACGCGCGCGGCGGCGTTGCCTTGCGCGCGGGCAGGGTGTATAATACTGTCAGAATTTGCGAAGGAGGGATTTCGATGGGCAACGACCCCCTGTTTTCCCTGCAGAACGGCAGCGACATCCGCGGCGTTGCGATGGGCGAAGGCGCCGCGCTGACGCAGGAGGCCGTGGGACGTATCGCGCGGGCTTTTGTTTTTTGGCTTTCGGAACGGACGGGGAAGCCTCCGCGGGAGTTGGCGGTCGGCGTGGGGCACGATTCGCGTCTCACGGCGGATGCGCTCACCCGGGCGGCGCTCGACGGGATCGGGTCCGCGGGAGCGCGCGGCTTTCACTGCGGCCTCGCTTCCACGCCCGCCATGTTCATGGGCACGGTCTATCCCGAGAGCGCGTTTGACGGCGCGGTCATGATGACGGCGAGCCACCTGCCCGCGGAGCGCAACGGGATGAAGTTCTTCACCCGCGGCGGCGGGCTTGAGAAGACCGACATCCGCGCGCTGCTCGAGCGCGCGCAGGGCGAGCCCGCGCCCCCGCGCGGGCAGGCGCACCCCGCGTTCGACCTGATGACGCTCTACACGGCCGATCTGCGCGAAACGATCCGCGCGGGTGTCGGCGGCGGAGAGCGGCCCCTCGCGGGGCTGCATGTCGCGGTCGACTGCGGCAACGGCGCGGGCGGTTTTTTCGTCTCGCAGGTGCTCGGGCCGCTCGGTGCGGACACGGCCGGCAGCCGCTACCTCGAGCCGGACGGCCGCTTCCCCAACCACAAGCCGAACCCCGAGGACGCCGAGGCCATGGCCGCGATCTGTGAGGCGACGGTGCAAAGCGGCGCCGACCTCGGGCTCATCTTCGATCCGGACGTCGACCGCATGTCCGCCGTGCTGCCGGACGGCACGCCGATCGCGCGCGACGCGCTGATCGCCATGATCGCGGCGATCCTTGCGCCGGAGCATCCGGGCGGCACGATCGTGACGGATTCCGTCACCTCCGACCACCTGACCGACTTTCTGGAACGCCGCCTCGGGCTGCGGCACCACCGCTTCCGCCGCGGCTACCGCAACGTGATCGGCGAGGCCCAGCGCCTCGAGCGCGAGGGTGTTTCGGCCCCGCTGGCGATCGAGACCTCGGGCCACGGCGCGGTGAAGGAAAACTACTTTCTGGACGACGGCGCTTATCTTGCCGTCCGCCTGCTGATCGCGGCCGCGAAGCAGCGGGCCGCGGGCCGCGCCCTCGCGGAACTGATCGACGGCTTTGTGCCGCCGTTCGAGGCGCGCGAGGTGCGCATCCCCGTCCGCGGGGAGGACTTTGCCGCCGCGGGCGCCGAGGCGCTGCGCCTGTTTGAAGAGCGCGCCGCCGCCGCGGGGCTCGCGATCGCGCCCAACTCCTACGAGGGGGTGCGCGTTTCCGACGCGCGGGGCTGGATGCTGCTGCGCCTTTCGCTGCACGATCCGCTGCTGCCGCTCAACGCGGAGGGGAACGCCCCCGGCGACTGCGCCTCGCTGCTGCGCACCGCGAGAGACCTGCTCGCGGGCATCCCCGCGCTCGACTGCAGCGTCCTCGGATCCGCGGACGCCTGACAAAACCCAAACGCGCGGCGTCTTCTCGGCGGACGCCCGCGCTTTCGGCGGCCTGCGCCGCACCCCGAGCCGATACCGCCTGTTTGGAAAGGAAGATGGTAGTAGTATGCGACCCTCCCATGAAAAAGAACTTGCGATCCTTGCGACGCGCGCCCGCCTGTTGGGGCTCGATGCCGTCTACGGCTGCCAGTCGGGCCACCTCGGCGGCTCGTTTTCGGCGATGGACGTGCTCACCGTGCTCTATCGGGACGTGATGCGCGTCGACCCGAAGGCTCCCCGCGATCCCGACCGCGACCGCTTCGTGCTCTCGAAGGGCCACTGCACGCCCGCGCTCTATCCGACGCTCGCGCTGCGCGGCTTTTTCCCGATTGACGACCTCAAGCAGTTCCGCTCGATCGAGGGGCACATGTCCGGCCACGCGGAGATGCACCATGTGGCGGGCGTGGATATGTCGACCGGTTCGCTCGGGCAGGGCCTTTCGGCCGCCGTGGGCATGGCGCTCGCGGGCAAACTCGACCGAAAGAAATACCGCGTTTACGCTCTGACGGGTGACGGCGAACTCGCCGAGGGGCAGATCTGGGAGGCCGCGATGGCCGCCGCCAAATACAAACTGGACAACCTCTGCGCGATCGTGGACGTCAACGGCCTGCAGATCGACGGCAGGACGGCCGACGTGATGCCGACCGAGCCGCTCGATCAAAAATGGGCGGCGTTCGGCTGGAACGTCATCCGGGCCGACGGCCACGATTACGCCGCGATCCGCGCCGCGTTCGACGCCGCGGCAAAGGCGAAGGGGAAGCCCACCGTGATCCTCGCCGCCACCGTGAAGGGCAAGGGCGTCTCGTTTATGGAGAACGACCCGGGCTGGCACGGCAAAGCGCCGAATTCCGAGCAATACGAGCAGGCCCGCGCCGAACTGTGCGCGCGCCTTGCCGAGTTGGAGGGTTGAGCCATGGGAAAGAAAATCGCCACCCGCGCCGCGTACGGCGACGCGATCGTGCGCCTCGGCGCCGTTGACCCCGACCTCGTCGTGCTGGATGCGGACCTCTCCGGTTCCACGATGACGAAAGCGTTCTCCAAGGCCTATCCCGACCGCTTCTTCAACATGGGCATCGCCGAAGCCGATATGGCCGGCGTGGCCGCGGGCCTCGCGACCTGCGGCAAAAAGCCTTTCTATTCCTCGTTTGCGATGTTCGCGGCCGGACGGGCGTGGGAACAGGTGCGCAACTCGATCGCCTATCCGCACCTCAACGTGAAGGTCGTCGGCTCGCACGGCGGGCTTTCCGTCGGCGAGGACGGCGCGACCCACCAGTGTATCGAAGATCTGGCCATCATGCGCGCGATCCCGGGCATGACGGTCGTCTGCCCCTGCGACGCTTATGAGACGGAAAAGGCCGTGGAGGCCCTGCTCGCCTACGACGGCCCGGCCTATCTGCGCCTGGGGCGCGGCGGTGTGGAGACGGTGACCGACCGGGTGAAAGGCTACCGCTTCCGTCTCGGCAAGGGCGTCTGCCTGCGCGGCGGCACCGACGTGACGATCGTCGCGGCGGGCATGACGGTGCAGATGGCGCTCGCGGCCGCCGAACTGCTCGCAAAGCGCGGCGTCTCGGCCCGCGTGATCGACATGCACACGATCAAGCCGCTCGATACGGCGATCCTGAAAAAGGCCGCCCTCGAAACGGGCGCGATCGTCACGACCGAGGAGGCCAACGTGGTCGGCGGGCTCGGCGGCGCGGTCGCGGAGTTCCTCGCGGAGAACTGCCCCGTCCCCGTGGTGCGCCACGGCGTGCAGGATGTATTCGGCCGCTCGGGCGAGGCCTCGGCCGTGCTCAAGGCCTACGGCATCACGCCGGAAGGGATCGCAAAGAGCGCAAAAAAGGCGCTCAAACTCAAAAAGGGATAAGCAGGAAAAAAAGACGCACGGCATCGCCCCCGGGATCGGCCCGGGGGCGATGCCGCTGTCGTTCCCCCGCGGGGCGCCCCTGCGCCGGGCCAAACCGCCGGACAAAACAGATTCCCCTTGACTTTTGCCATTTAAAGTGATATACTGCAACACGGCGACGCGGCCGCAGGACAGCCGGGCCGCCCGAACCCGTGAAAAATCCCGTTTCCAAAATGAAAGCAGAGAAAAAGGAGAGAATATCATATGGGGTTTCGAAAGTTCTTTGCATGGATCCTTGCGGCGGCGTTCCTGCTGACGGCCTGCGGCGGCTCCGCCGCTTCTTCCGCAGCGCCCGCGCCCTCTGTGCCCGCCGCCTCTTCGGCCGGCCCCGAAGGGCAGACCTACACCGTCGGCATCTGCCAGTTGGTGCAGCATGAGGCGCTCGACGCCGCGACGAAAGGCTTCCGCGATGCGCTGACCGAAGCGCTCGGCGACGCCGTCGCC
>Ga0079305_1000442_pt1 | contig 90969 bp, 81 predicted proteins | sample LMS_cellobiose_e_FD_79183 | JGI IMG/M metagenome (GOLD analysis project Ga0079305, IMG submission 79183) | Rumen-fistulated moose microbial communities from Alaska, USA - LMS_cellobiose_enrichment | ecosystem: Host-associated > Mammals > Digestive system > Stomach > Rumen fluid ...
CGTAGGGGAGCTCCATGATGACGCTTTCGATTTCAAACGGCCCGATGCGGTAGCCGGAGGACTTGATCACGTCGTCGGCGCGGCCCACATACCAGTAGAAGCCGTCCTCGTCCTTCCAGGCCAGGTCGCCGGTGTGATACATGCCGTCGTGCCAGGCTTCCCGGGTCTTTTCCTCATCGCGGTAGTAGCCCATGAACAGGCCGCAGGGGATCCGCCTGTCCGTGCGCACCACCACCTCGCCGGTCTCGCCGATCGGCACGGGGCGGCCGTCGGCGTCCACCAGGTCGATGTCGTAGGCGGGGATGGGCTTGCCCATGGAGCCCAGCTTGTAGGTGGAGCCCGTGAGGTTGCCGATGGTGAGCGTGGTCTCGGTCTGCCCGAACCCCTCCATGACCTCAAGCCCTGTCATGGCCTCGATCTGGCGGAACACCTCGGGGTTCAGCGCCTCGCCGGCCGTCGTGGCCTTCTGCACGGAGGAGAGGTCGTATTTGCTCAGGTCCTCCTTGATCATCATGCGGTACATGGTGGGCGGCGCGCAGAAGGTGGTCACGCCGTACTGCCTGAACAGCGGCAGGATGTCCGCCGCGCTGAAGCGGTCGAAGTCGTAGGTGAACACGCAGCCCTCGCACAGCCACTGGCCGTACAGCTTGCCCCAGAGCGCCTTGCCCCAGCCGGTATCCGAGATGGTGAAGTGCAGCTTGCCCACCTGCACGCAGTGCCAGTACTTGGCGGTGATGAAGTGGCCCAGGGGATAGGTGTAGGCGTGCTGCGCCATCTTCGGATAGCCGGTGGTGCCGGAGGAGAAGAAGATGAGCATGGGATCGCGGCCGCAGGGTGCGTCCGCCGCGCGCTCGTACTTGTCGGAGAACAGCCGGTACTCGCGGTCGAACAGGTGCCAGCCCTCGCGCGGCTCGTCGCCGGTGACCAGCTTCAGCCGGACCTGCGGGCACTGCGCGCAGGCCAGGTCGACCTCCTGACACAGCCCGGGGTCGTCGGCGCAGATGATGGCGGAGACGTCCGCGGCGTCGAAGCGATAGGTGAGGTCGTGCTCCTTCAGGAGGTTCGTGGCGGGAATGGCGATGGCGCCCAGCTTGTGAAGGCCCAGTATGGCGAACCAGAACTGATAGTGCCGCTTGAGGATGAGCATCACGCGGTCGCCGCGCCGGATGCCCAGCGAAGTGAAGTAGTTGGCGCACTGGGCGGAAGCGCGCTTCATATCCGCGAAGGTGAAGCGATGCTCCGTCTTGCTGCGGTCCAGGTGGAGCATCGCGGGCGCGTCGGGCTTCTTTTCCGCCAGGGCGTCCACGATGTCGAAGGCGAAGTTGAATTTGTCTTCGTTTATGAACTCGATTTCCTGCAGCGCGCCGTTCTCGTCCTCCCTGGTCCTGATGAAGCGCTCGGCGATGAGCCCGTCGGTGTGGCCGGCGGCCTTGATGGTCTTGGCGATGCCGCGCTCGTCGGGGTTGTCCTCGCCGGAGATGACCACCGCCAGGAACTGGCACGGCGCGCCGTCGATGGCGATCATGCCGTGCGGCGCGGAGGAGTTGTAGTAGATGGAGTCGCCCTCGGCGAGAATCTCGGTGTGGTCGCCCACCTGCACCTTCAGCTTGCCCCTGAGGATCAGGTCGAATTCCTGGCCGGAATGCGTGGTGGTGTGGATGGGCTCGGCCTGCTGCTTGGCGATGTAATCGTAGGTGACGAAATACGGCTCGGCCAGCTTGCCCTTGAACATGGGCGCGAGGTTGCGGATATCGATGCCGTCCTCGCGGGCGGTCTCGACGCCCTGGCCGGCGCGCGTCACGGTATAGCTGGACAGGCGGGCGCTGGAGCCCTCCAATAGCTCCGTCAGCTCAATGCCGAAGGCCAGCGAGCATTTGTGGATGAAGGTGAAGGGCAGGTCGACGAGGCCCTTTTCATACTTCTCATAGGTTTCGACATCCAGCTCGGTCTTTGCCGCCATTTCCGCCACGGAAATGCCCATGATCTCGCGCATCTCGCGGATGCGCTGGCTGACCTCGGTGAGCATGTTCAGAACGTTGTTCGTCTCCATGACTGTTCTCCTTTCGCTTTTGCCGCCGGGACGAAAAAAGCCCGTCTCAGGATTTCTCTTGAGACGGGCATATACTGCGCGCGGTACCACTCAACTTGCGTCCCTTTTCGGACGCCGCTTTGACGGGCTCAAACAAGCCCTGTGCTTTTACGCAGCCCTACGAAAGACCTCTACTTGGGAAACGCGCCGTTCGAGGCTTCAGCTCGGAAGTGATAGGTTATCCGATATCGTGCTTTGCCGGCTCACACCAGCCGCCGGCTCTCTGGAAAAGGCGACATCAACCGTCTTCGTCACAGCTTTTTTCTGTTTAATTGCCCCTATTCTAGCCGCCGCGCCCGCGTTTGTCAAGCGGTTTTCATATTTTTTACGAATCTTTCCCCGCCTGGTGGGCATAACGTTCGTTTTTCCGCCGCGAAATGCCGGAGCGGGCCATTTGCTTATTGAAAAATGGCGGGCTTGCGGTTATAATAGATACATATATCCGTATCCGTTCAGTCCGCGCGCGGGCTGAACCGTTAAGACGGCGGGCTCAGGGAAACGGAGGGAAACGATATGCAGAACGCGGCGCAGAGGCTTTGGGATCTGCTCCGGAGGAATTCCGGCACGCTGCTGGCCGCGGCGGTGGCCGCGCTGACGGCCGCGGTGCTCTTCGCGGGCAGCGTGAGCGTCAGCCTGGGCGACGACGCGCTTCGGATTGACGCGACGTTTTCCGCGCCGGTCAGCATCGGCTACGATGACATACGCGCGGCCCGGCTGCTGGAGGAGATGGACGTCGGGCGCCGGCTGAACGGCATGCGCGGCGCGCGGCTGCTGGCCGGGCAATACCAGAACGGACAGTTCGGCGGCTACACGCTGTATGCCCTCGCGGACGCCCCGGCGTATGTGGACCTCGTCACCGACGCGGGACACGTGGTGTTCAGCGCCGCGGACGAGGCCGCCACGCGCGAGATATACGAGCGGCTGCTGGACCGCCTGCCCGTTATTCCCTGAGCCGGCGCGCCGGGAAGGGGAACATGGACGCGAAGTATTCGCGGCTTTGCCGCGATGCTATACAAACTGAGGAGGAAAATCCATGAAGAAAACACTGGCCCTGATTTTGACGCTCTGCCTGGCGATGACCCCGTTCGTCACCGCGGGCGCGGAGCAGGACGGCGCGGCGCTGCCGGCCGTCGGCGATGTGATTGACGGATTTGAAGTGAAGGAGATCCGCGAATTCGCGCTGATCGACGCGCAGATCGTGCGCTTTGAACACCAGAAGACCGGCGCGGAGCTGTTTTACATCGCCAACGATGACACCAACCGCGTGTTCGACCTGACCTTCTTCACCGACGCGGTGGACAAGACCGGCCTGCCGCACGTGTTCGAGCACTCGACGCTGTCCGGTTCGGAGAAGTATCCCAGCAAGGCGCTTTTCTTCAACCTGCTCTATCAGACCTACAACACCTACATGAACGCCTACACCACGGACCGGCTGACGGGCTATCCCGTGGCCAGCCTGAGCGAGGCGCAGCTTTTGAAGTATGCCGATTACTACACCGACAGCTGCCTGCATCCCATGATTCTCGAGGACGAGAGCATCTACCGCGAGGAGGCCTGGCGCTATCGCCTCGCCGACGCGGACGCGCCGCTGACCATCGAGGGCACCGTGTATTCCGAGATGCTGGGGGCGTTCAACCAGGACTCCGCGGCCTACAAGAACAGCCTGAGCGTGACCTTCCCGGGCTCGATGATCGGCAACGAGGAGGGCGGCGACCCGGCCTATATCCCGGATATGACCTGGGATATGCTGAAGGACTATCACGAACGGTATTACCATCCGTCCAACTGCGCGGCCTATCTGTACGGCGACTTTGAGGACTACACCGCCTTCGTGAAGCTGCTCGACGAGGCTTTCTCGCCGTATGAGAAGCGCGAGTTTGTCCGCAGCGACGAGGGCTACGTGCCGCTGACCGAATCCGCGGAGGCCACGTTCTCCTTCCCGGTCGAGGCGGGTTCCGACACGGACTATGCCGCCACGGCGTACTACAACATCCTCTGTCCCGGCGCGGCGGGCGAGCAGGAGCTGCTGCTCAACACGCTGACCGACCTGCTGACCGCGCCGGCCTCTCCACTTTCCCAGAAGCTGCGCGAGGCGCTGCCCTACGCCAGCTTCTCCTGCTACATTGAGGAAGCGGGTCCCGAACCCGTGCTGGTGTTCATCCTGGACGACATCAACGCGGAGGACGCGCCGCTGTTCCGCGACATCGTCAACGAGGTGCTCGCCGACGTCGCCGAAAACGGCTTCACGCAGGAGCTGGTCGACGCGAACATGGCCGCGCTGGAGCTGAGCACCCGCCTGATGCGCGAGAACAGCAGCGTGGGCGTCGAGTCGGTCATCCCGAGCCTGGCCTACAACTACGCCATCAGCGGCGACGCCTGGAACTATATGGCCTATGTGGATGCGCTGTCCCATATGGACGAGTGGAATCAGCAGGGCCTGTACGCCAGGGTCGTTTCCGACTGGCTGCTGAACGACGTGATCACCACCCTGACGACCACCTGCGCGGAGGCCGGCCTGAAGGAAACCCTCGACGCGGCCGAGGCCGAGCGCCTGGCGGCGGTCAAGGCGGCCATGAGCGAGGAAGAGATCAGCGCCATCGTCGAGCAGTCGAGCCGCTTCGAGATGGAGGACGACGCGTCCGAGTACGTGGCCATGCTCCAGGCCGTGACGGTCGGGTCGCTGCCCGAGGAGGTCATTGAGTACGACGTGCTGGACGAGACAGACGAGGCGGGCGTCCGCCACATCGACGCCGTTGCCGGCGTGGACGGGATCGGCATGGCGAACATCTTCCTGGACGCCGCCGCGCTTCCGCAGGAGGACATCCACTGGTTCAAGCTGTATACCGACCTGCTGGGCGAGCTGGACACGGCCGAGCACACCCGCGCCGAGCTGACCGAGCTGGCCAGCCGCTACCTCTATAACGGCGAGATCCGCCTGTCGCTGCTGGGCGTCGGCGACAACTATCATCCCTACCTGCGCATGACCTGGACCTCGACCGACGACGATCTGGCCACAGGCTATGACCTGATGCACGAGCTGATGTACGACTCGAAGGTGGACGACGTCGCGCGCGTTCAGGAAACCGTCACCACGCTGAAGAACGGCCTGAGGAACACCATCAATTCCTCGCCCTATACCGTTGAGCTGTATCGCGCGATGGGCGCCTTCTCGAAGCTCTACCGCTATTACAGCTACATCAACCACATCGAGTACTACGGCTTCCTCGAGGAGATCGAGGCGGCGCTGGAGGCCGCTCCGGAAATCGTCGTCGCGAAGCTCGCGGCCATCCAGGATTACTTCAACAACAGCGCCGGCGCCATCGCGCTGTTCGCGGGCAACGAGGAAAGCATCGCCCTGAACCGCACGCTGGCCGACGCCTTCCTGGCGACGCTGGAGCAGAAGCCCGCCGAGCCGGCGGTCTACGACCTGCCCGCCCCCGCGGCCTCCGAGGCGCTGGTCATCGACAGCGCCGTGCAGTTCAACGGCGTCGTGGCCGACTTTGAGTCGCTGGGCCTGGAGGGCTACGAGGGCGGCCTGGACGCGCTCACCTCGCTGGTGGCGGACAGCTTCCTCTATCCGCTGCTGCGCGACCAGTACGGCGCCTACAGCGTGTTCCACGGCGCGATGTCCGACGGCGGCATGTATCTGATCTCCTACCGCGACCCGAACGTGGCCGAGACCTTCGACGTCTACGCGCAGCTGTACGATCTGGTCAGCGGACTCGATGTGGACCAGGAAACCCTGGACGGCTACATCCTCGCCGCCTACGCCGCCTACGCCATGCCCGAAGGCGCGCTGACCGGCGCGATCAACGCGGCGGTGAACGTGCTGGACGAGGAGACCGGCGGCGACTACGTGACCTGGATGCGCGAGCTGAAGGAAATGACGCCCGAGAAGGTCAAGGCATACGCCGGCCTCTATGAGAAGATGATCGAGAACGGCATCGTGTTTACCGCGGGCGCGGCTTCCGCCATCGAGGCGAACGCCGACCGCTACGAGGTGGTGCTCAACCCCTTCAACGCGCAGGATCCCACGCAGGTGGCGTTTGCCGACCTCACGGAGGATCATCCGCAGTATGAGGCGGTGCGCTTCGCCTTTGAGAACGGCCTGATGGCCCCCGCGGCCGGGGACGCCTTCGGCGTGGACGCCGCCGCCACGGCGGGGGACCTGTTCACGGCGCTGTACGTTCTGGTCGGCGGCGACCCGAATCCCGACGAGGCCCTGGCGTTCTTTGCCCAGTACGGCATGGCGTCCGCCGATCTGGACCTGAACACGGAGATCACGGACGCGGACGCCGCCGGCACGATGGGCACGCTGGCGCAGCTGATGGGCATGGAATGGGCGGATGAGAGCGCCGCCGAGGAGCCCATGACCCGCGGCGGCCTGGCCGACATGCTGTCCCGGTTCCTGGCGGATCTGGACGGCTGACCGGCGCTGTTTCGGCATCCCGCCCGTCGCTGACGGGTGGGATGCTTTTGCGTGACGGGGCGCTTTTTCGAAGAGAATCTGGTTCTTCACGAGTTGCGGGACGGGATCCCGACCCATCCTGCAGGAAACGGGGAGTGCTTATGCTGGATCACTACGCCTTTTACCTCAAAACGCTCGCGCACTCGGTGGGGGAAAGCCTGCGCGCGCAGTGCATGGACGGGACCTCGCCGTTCTACGGCGGCCTGGAAGAGATCTCGCAGGGGGTGACGGGGCCCGGAGCCTCCGTCGGCCTGGCGTGCCGCCTGGCGGAGGGCTACTGCACGCCGGGGCAGCCCTGGCACGGCGACGGCACGCTGCCGGAGCGAGCCTGCCTGGCGATGGAATACGCCCTGAGACGGCAGCATGAGGACGGCACGATCGACCTGGTGACCACCAATTTCCACGACGCCTCGGAAACGGCGTTTGCGCTGCAGCGGCTGGTTCCCGTGCGCCTGCGGCTGAAGGCCGGCGGGCAGGAGGGCGCGGCGAAGCGCCTGGCCTCGCTCATGGACCGGTTTATCGACCGCGGAGCGGACGGCCTGCTGGCCGGCGGATTCCACACGCCCAATCACCGCTGGGTGCACGCCAGCGCGCTGGCGCTGTGCTGGCGGGCCACCGGGCGGACGGAGTGCCTTGACAGGATGCGCGCCTATCTGAACGAGGGCATCGACTGCGACGAGGAGGGCGAGTACACCGAGCGCTCCTCGGGCCTGTACAACATCGTGTGCGACCGCTCGTTTATCCTGCTGGCGGAGGCGACGGGCAGGGACGACCTGCTCGAGCCCGTGGCGCGCAACCTGACGCTGGCCGAGCGGTATTTCGAGGCGGATCACACCGTCAACACGCTCAACTCCACCCGGCAGGACGCGGGCTCCTCGCCGGACTGGCGCATCTATTACGACTGTTATCTCTACATGGCGCTCAAAACCGGCGACCCGGGCTTTGCCTGGATTGCGGACGAGATGCTGCGCGAATCGGCGGGCGAGCCGCTGTTCCATGAACAGGGCCCCGGGCTGTTCTGCGAGTTCATGCCCGCGCTGATGAGCGACCCGGCCGCCCGCCGGCGCCTGGCCGCGCTCGAGGGCGAGCCCGTGCGCGTCAGCTATGCCAGCCACTTCGAGGCCAGCGGGATCGTGCGGGCGCGCCAGGGCGACCTGACCCTGACCATGGTGCGGGATCAGCCGCTGTTTGCCATGCTGCGCTTCGGAACGCATCCGGTCTGGCTGCGGCTGGCCGGCTGCTTTTACGCGCGCGGGCAGTTCGAGCCGCAGGCCATCAGCGACTTGCCGGACGGCGGCTGGCGGCTGAGCTTTTCCGTGCGCTGGGGCTACAAGGGGCCGCTGCCTGAACGGCAGCCGACGAGCGACTGGCGCGCGATGGATCACAGCGTCCGGCCGGACGTGTTCATGCAGGATTTCGGGTTCGATGTGGACGTGCGCTTCCGCGAGGGCGGCGCGTCCTTCGACATCGCCTCGCGCGGCCAGAGCGGGGTGCCGGTGAAGCTCGAGCTGCTCTTTGAGCCGGGCGGTCTGTTCAGCTCGGAGGGCGTGTCGATGCGCGCGCGGCCGGGCGACTATGTGTATCCCTCCCGCGAGGTGACCTACCGCTTTGCCGACCGGCATGCGGTGATCGTATCCGGCGCCTTCCACAGCCATTGCTTCGGCGAGAACATGCGCGGCGCGCTCCCGGGCGACAGCGCGCATTTCTTCGTGGCCATGACGGGGGAGACGCCGGCGCGGGAGCGCGTCGAGCTGGCCTTTGAGTGATGCGGCGGCGCCGTTCAGGCCCAATGGAAACGGGCCGAATTCACATTAATTTGTCCTGTTTGTGCAATCGGCGCTCTGCGCTCGCGCCAATATGCGGGAGTATTCAAAAAATGTAATGTTTTTGCGTCAATGTCCCATTGACAAGCCGCGGAGGACTATGCTAATATAATTATACCCATAATTGACCGGACAGTGAGGTTTGGCGGTCAAAGAATAAAAGGGAGGATATCACATGAAAAAGGCACTGGCTATCGCTCTGACTCTGTGCCTGCTGCTGGCAGCCACCCCGGCCTTCGCGCTGGATCTGCTGAGCGCGGGAGACACCTATCCGCTCACCACGGACAAGACCATCACCTGGTATGCCCAAGGCAACCTGAGCCCCCATGAGAAATACGCCGACTGGACCGAGTCCCCGTTCCATACCGGCCTGAACGAGCGCCTGGGCGTGGATATCCAGTGGATGTTCCCCACCTCCGGCACGGACGGCGCCACCTTCACCAACACCCTGCTGGCCGATCCCGCCAACCTGCCCGAGATCATGGGCGTCTATTGGATGAACGACGCGTCCCTGTATCTCGAGGACGAGGTCATCTGGGACCTGACCGATTACATCCAGGAGTACGCGCCCGCGTACTACGCCTTCCTGCAGTCCAACCCCGCCTATGACAAGGCGCTCAAGACCGACGACGGCCAGTACTACGCCTTCGGCTTCTTCCGCGAGGACGGCGGCTGGAACGACTCCTACCGCGGCCCGGTCATCCGCACCGACTGGCTGGAGGAGTGCGGCCTGGAAATCCCGAAGACCATCTCCGAGTTTGAGAACGTGATCCGCGTGTTCAACGAAAAGTACGGCGCGAAGTTCTCCTTCTCCTGGAGCCGCTTCAGGGACGGTTCCCTGGAGGGCGCGTTCGGCGCCTACGCCACCTCCAACGCCACCTGGTTTGTGAAGGACGGCAAGGTGGGCCTGGGCAACGCTCAGCCCGAGTGGCGCGACTATGTGGCCTGGCTGGCCAACCTGTATAAGGACGGCCTGTACGATCAGGACAACTTCTCGCTGGACGACACCTCCATCAAGGCCAAGGTGCACAACGACGAGGTGGGCATCTCCATGACCTCCATGGGCCAGATGAACAACTGGAACAAGGAGCGCCAGGCCGACGGCAAGGATCCCGTGTGGATCGGCATTCCCTATCCGACGGATGACGACGGCAACATCAGCTCCATCTTCGGCGGCTCCGGCATCGGCACCTGGACCTCTGTCATCACCAAGTGCGCCGACGAGGAGACCATGAAGCTCTGCCTGCAGATGCTGGACTACGCCTACACGCAGGAAGGCTTCCTCTACTGGAACTTCGGCACGCAGGGCGAGACCTGGGACTATGACGAGAACGGCGAGCCCTACTTCCTGCCCCTGGTCAAGGAAGACCCGGACACCGACCCCATGACCAAGTACAACGGCGCCACCTGGGGCAACAGCTGCATCCAGGCCACCAAGCTGCTGTATGAGAAGAACTCGCAGGCCGCCATCGAGGCCAACGACGCCTGGTTCTACAGCGTGCCGGTCGAGGTTTCCTCCGGCTGGAAGTGGCCCAGCGGCACCACGTTCACGGTGGAGGAATCCGACGAGCTGAGCCTGCTCAACCAGAGCAACATCGGCACCTACACCGGCGAGTCCTTCGCGAACTTCGTGACCGGCGTTCAGGACATCAACGACGACGCCACCTGGGAAGCCTACCTGGCCGCCTTCGACGGCTACAAGCTGCCCCGCGTGCTGGAGATCCGTCAGGACTGCTACGACCGTTACCTGGCCCGCTAAGACAGGCGTACCGGCGAAAGGATGATCCGTTTTTCCGCGGCGCACACGAAAACAGATCGCCGATGCTGGATTGAGCGCTGAACCGAGCGGGGACATGTGCGAGAGCATGTCCCCGCTTTATGAAATTCACGCGGAGGTGGTAATGCGTATGGTCGCGAGAAGCGGAGCGAAACGGAAATCGGTGGGACATGCCCTGTCCCGCGATTTCAAGATGAACAAGTACAAGTATCTGCTGATCATCCCCGTGCTGGTGTATCTGGCGCTGTTCGCCTACAAGCCCATGTACGGCCTGGTGATTGCCTTCAAGAACTATAAGCCAACCCGCGGCATCGAAAAGAGCGCCTGGGTCGGCTTCCTGTGGTTTGAGACCTTCTTCAAGGACATCTATTTCTGGCGCCTGCTGCGCAACACGTTTACGCTGAGCGCGCTGTCCATCATCTTCGGCTTCCCGGCGCCCATTCTGCTGGCGCTGATGATCAACGAGGTGCAGAACACCAAGTTCAAGCGCACCGTGCAGACCATCACCTACATGCCGTATTTCATTTCGCTGGTGGTCACATGCTCCATCATCAAGATCTACTGTCAGCAAAACGGCCTGTTCTCCCAGATCGCCGAGCTGTTCGGCGGCCAGCGGCAGAACTTCATGATCAACCCCAGCGCCTTCCGGCCCATCTACGTCATCTCGGGCATCTGGCAGAACATCGGCTGGAACTCCATCATTTACCTGGCGGCGCTGTCCGGCATCGACCAGGAGCAGTATGAGGCCGCGCGCATCGACGGCGCGAACCGTTTCCAGCAGATCCTGCACGTCACCATTCCGGGCATCCTGCCCACCATCATGGTGCTGTTCGTGCTCCGCATGGGCTCCATCCTGAACGTCGGCTATGAAAAGGTGCTGCTGCTCTACACCAGCAATACCTACGAGGTGGCGGACGTGTTCTCGACCTACACCTACCGCATGGGCCTGGAGAACCAGCAGTATTCGCTGTCCACGGCTGTCGGCCTGTTCAACACGATGGTCAACATCGTGTTCCTGCTGCTGACCAACTGGCTGAGCAGGAAGACGACCGAAAGCGGCCTGTTCTGAGGAGGTGCGACCATGAGCAAAGAACGTGCTGTTCACAACAAGTTGATCGGCCGCACCGTGGGCGACAGGGTTTTCGACGCGGTCAACGCCTTTATCCTGATCCTGCTGTGCTTCGTGACGCTGTATCCCATGTATTTCGTCATCTGCGCTTCCTTCACGGAGAACACCTATCTGGTGACGCATCCCGGCGCGGTGTTCTGGCCCGTGGGCTTCACCACCGGCTCCTACAAGCTGGCCTTCACCCATCCTCTGCTGGTGAGCGGCTACAAGAACATTCTGATCGTGCTGGGCATATCGCTGCCCATCAACATCTTCCTCACGCTGTGCTGCGGCTATTTCCTGTCCTGCAAGGGCGTGCTGTTCAAGAAGCCGGTGCTGTTCGTCATCATGTTCACCATGTTCTTTTCCGGCGGCATGATCCCGGCCTACCTGAACGTGCGCTCGCTGGGGCTGTACAACACCCTTTGGGCGCTGATCCTGCCCGGCGCGATGAGCATTTACAACAGCATCATCTGCCGCACGGCCATTGAGGCGGTGCCGGACAGCCTGTCCGAATCGGCCTATCTGGACGGCGCAAACGATCTCGTCATCGTGTTCCGCATCATCCTGCCGCTGATCATGCCTACCGTCGCCGTGCTGCTGCTGTATTACGGCGTGGGCCACTGGAATTCCTGGTTCCCGGCCTCGATTTACCTGACGGACAACAACAAGCTGCCGATCCAGAACGTGCTGCGCGCCGTGCTGATCGCCAACTCGAACGTGCTGAATTCCGCCGCGGCCGAGAACGACCAGGTGAATCAGTTCGCCGAGTCGATCAAGTATTCCGCCATCGTGCTGACCACTGTGCCCGTGCTCTGCATCTATCCGTTCCTGCAGAAGTACTTTGTGAAGGGCGTCATGATCGGCGCGGTCAAGGGCTGATCGCATCGTCCCGGGAGAGACGCGCCCCTTCGGCTGGAAAGGCCGGAGGGGCGCGTTGTTCTCAATGCCGCCGAAAAGGGCGCGGACGCTCATCGGCCGCGCATCAGCTCGTACATCATGATGCCTGCGGCGACCGCCGCGTTCAGCGATTCCGCGCCGCCGCGCATGGGCAGCCGGAGCCGCACGTCGGCGAGCGACATCACCTCTTCGGACACGCCGCGCGCCTCGTTGCCGATCACCAGCGCGAATTTTTCCACGTGCGGCGCGCCCTCATAAAACGGCGCGCCCTGCAGCGAGGAGGCGATCACGACATGGCCCGCGCCCCGCAGCGCGCGCAGCGTGCCCGGGAGGTCGTCCGCCAGGCCCGCCGGCACGCGAAAGCCTGAGCCCATGGCCGCGCGCTGGACCTTCGGCGAGAACGGATCGGCGCAGGCCCGGCTCAGGAGCAGGCCCGTGAGCCCTGCCGCGTCCGCCGTGCGCCAGATGGTGCCCACGTTTCCGGGGTCCTGAACGCCGTCCAGCACGACCAGGCGCGCGGGCGCGTGAGCCGCGTCAAAAAGGCAGGGAAGCGCGAAGGCCGCACAGGCGCCCTGGGGCGTTTTCGTGTCGCACACCGCTTCAAGGACGCGCCGCGGCACGGCATACACCCGCGCGCCGAGCGCCTCCATGCGCGCGGCCAGCGCGGCGTAGCGCGCCGCCTGCTCTGTTTCAATCAGCGTGTCGGACGGGCTGAGGCCCGCCTGCGCCGCCTCGAGCATCATTTTTTCGCCTTCGACCAGCATTTCGCCCTCTTCCTCGCGGGCCTTTTTCTCCTTCAGCGCCTTCAGCCGCCGAATGGTCTGGTTCTGTACGCTCTGGATCTCGGTCATAACGTCACTCCGCTTTTGTCGTCGGTCTGCTCTGATGCGGTTATCGTCGCGTGTCTTCAGTATATCACGTTTTCCCTCCGATGAAAAGCCCGCGCGCCAATCCCGTTCGGAAACATATATGTCGCAAATGTGGCAAAATGCCGCATTCCGTCTTGCTCTTCTCCGCGCTTTATGATACAATCAAAACGTTGCATGATGATTCCAATCGGGAATGCTGGCCCGCCCGGGCGGCTGCGCCATTGTTCCGGAGGGGAATTGCCACTGCGCGCTATCATCCGGCCGTTTCGGCCACGACAAGGAGGCTTCTTTCCCATGAACACTGTCAGGAAACTCACGACGGGCAAGGTGTGGTGCTTTGCCGTGGGACAGTTCGGGTGGTCTGTGCTCGCGGCGCTGATTTCCAGCTGGCTGGTCAATTACTACCAGCCCGACCTGGCCGCGCAGCAGGCGGGCCAGCCCATCTTTATTCCGCAGGGACTGGCCATTCTGGGCATCTTCACCGTGCTGGGCGCGATCACCGCGTTTGGCCGCGTGTTCGACGCCGTGACGGATCCGCTCATCGCCTCCTTCTCCGACCGCTGCAAATCGAAGGCCGGGCGCCGCATTCCCTTCATGCGCGCCGCGGCGATTCCCTTTGCTCTGGCCTGCATCCTCACGTTCTGGTCGCCCGTGAGCGGTGAGAGCTGGCTGAACGCCGGTTTCCTGTTCCTCATGCTCATGCTGTTCTATTTCTTCATGACCATGTACTGCACGCCCTATAACGCGCTCATTCCTGAGCTGGGCGCCGACCAGAAGACGCGCATGAGCATCTCCACGGCCATCTCGTTTACATACATCGCGGGCATGGCGGTGGCCTATGTGGCGCCGGTGATCTGGGGCGCGCTGCAGGGCATGGGGCTGGAGCGCGTGGTCGCCATTCGCATCACCTTCACGGCCATATCGCTCATCGGCCTGGTGTGCATGTTCGTGCCGGTGTTCACCATCCGCGAAAAGGACTACGTGCAGGCCGTGCCGAGCGAATCCACGGCCGTCAAGTCGCTGGCCGCCACCTTCCGCAATCGCGACTTCCGCGTGTTCGTGGCCTCGGACATCGCCTATTTCCTGGGCATCACCATGTTTCAGACGGCGCTGCCGTTCTTCGTCACCTCGCTCCTGAAGCTGGACGAGAGCATGTCCACTGTCTACTTCGTGCTCATGACGGCGCTCTCCGTGCTGTTCTACGTGCCGGTCAACAAGCTGACGCCCAGGTTTGGCAAAAAGAAGATCATTCTCTTCGCCTTCTGCATCTTCACGCTCAGCTTTTTGTTCACGGCGTTCTTCGGCTCCATGCTGCCCATCCCCGCCGCCGTGCAGGGCTTCATCCTGTGCGTGCTGGCATCCCCGGCGCAGGCCATCTTCGGCATTCTTCCCCAGGCGGTTGTGGCGGACATCGCCGAATACGACGCCCTCGAAACCCGGGAGAATCGCAGCGGCATGTTCTACGCCGCGCGCACCTTCGCCTTCAAGCTGGGCCAGTCGATTGCCATGCTGCTGGTGACGGCCTTTGCCACCATCGGCCCGGAAACCGGCCTGGGCTACCGCATCACCGCCATTGCGGCGGCCGCGGTGTGCGTGCTGGGCGGCGTGCTGTTCCTGCTCTATGATGAAAAGAAGGTCTATGCCCGAATTCTGAAGTAACCGGGCGAAGGGCGCTCCGGCTGGCCGGCGGCGCGTTTCGGCCGTCCGCCCCGGAGGGCAGGGAGGAATTTCCATGAATGCCGACAATCGCTTCAATCCGGACGGACTCGTCCTTTCCGCGTCGTATGCGGACACCATGAACGGCGTCGTGCTGCCCGAGCTGGCGCGCCGCTGCGTCGGGACAACGGTCAGCGGCTTTGGCGGGCGGCCCCTCGCCTGCGTGCAGTACGCTGCGGAGAACCCGCGCGGCACGGTGCTGGTGCTGCACGGCTTCACCGAAAACGCCTTCAAGTTTTCGGAGATCATTCACTCGCTGCTGCGGAACGGCTTCAGCGTGCTGGCCTACGACCAGCGCGGCCACGGCCGGTCCTGGCGCAGGGAGGGCCTGCCGGATATGTCCCTGACCCACGTGGACGACTTTGAGGAGTACGTGAAGGATCTGGAGATCGTCTGCGGCCGGCTGCTTGCGGGCATGCCGGGGCCTCACTTCGTCTTCGCCCATTCCATGGGCGGCGCGGTGGCTTCGCTGTTCCTGGAGCGCCACGCGGACGTGTTCGCCGGGGCGGTGCTGTGCGCGCCCATGATCGCGCCCAACACCTATGGGATTTCCGCCGCGCTGGTGGGGCTGGTGTGCCGCGGGGCGAAGCTGCTGGGCCAGGGCGCCCGCCGGCCCTCTGTCTCCAGACCCTACAGCGGCCCGGAGGATTTTGAAACCTCCTGCGCCACGGGCCGGGAGCGCTTCGACTGGTACGACCGGGTGAAATTCGAGCGCCCTGAATATCAGAACAGCAATCCCAGCTACGGCTGGACGCTGGAGGCGATCGGTGTGACGAAGAAGCTGCTGGCGCCCGGCGCGCCGGAGCGGATCGCCTGCCCCGTGCGGCTGTACGGCGCGGACAACGACGGCTCCGTGCTGGCCGGGCCGCAGGAGGCGTTTATCGGCCGCGTCAGGAACGGCACGCGCACGGTGGTGAAGGGCTCGAAGCATGAGATTTACCGCTCCGCCGACGAGGTGCTCTTCCCGTGGTGGCGCGAGGTATTGGCTTTCCTCGGCGCGTAGACGCGCTTTTCAGAGGCGCCCGCCCGTCCGCCGCCGCACGCCGGCCCGGGTCCGGCGTCCAACCCCGCGTGAGGGGCGGGCTGCATTGTCCTCAGTGAGGGGCGGGCTGCATTGTCCTCAAAGGCTTGACAGAAGCGATTCGTTCTGCTATACTGTTCACAGTTTCCATGAAAGGGGTTCGGCCGATGCGCAGCTAACCGTCTGAATCGATCGCGCGCTGTCAGTCAGCGCTGTGTCAGACGGGACAGGTATGCTCATACGGCCTTGCATGCGGGAAACGGCGCCTCGGAGGCGCGCTCCCCGCCGGGGTTTTGTCGGGCTGCGGATGTTCCGCGGCCCGCGTTTTTTTATGCGCCGCCCGTCGGAAAGCGAGGAAGCAAATGTCCATCATACAAATTGAAAACCTCTCGTTCACTTATCCGGGCAACACCGTGCCGGTGTTTGAAAACTGCACGTTCAGCATGGATACCGACTGGCGCCTGGGCCTGATAGGGCGCAACGGGCGCGGCAAGACCACGCTGATGCACCTGCTGGACGGCACGCTCACCGGCACGGGGCGCATCACCGCCTCGGTGTCCTTCGACTATTTTCCCTTCGATTTTGCGGCCGGGCTCCCGGCGCGGCGGGCCATGAAGCGGGCCGTGGCGCCGTTCGAGGAGATGGAACGCCGCATGGAGCGGCTGCTCGCGGGCGGCGAGGCGATGCTGGCGCAATGGGGCGAGGTCGAGCAGGCCTACGCCGCGGCGGGCGGTTACGATATCGACGTTCTCCTCGAGAAGGAGGCGGGCGAGCTGGGCTTCGCGGCGGAAGAGCTCGCGCGGCCGGTCGAGTCGTTCAGCCCCGGCGAGCGCACGCGGCTCATGCTGGGCGCGATGTTCCTGCGCCGCAACCGCTTTTTGCTGATCGACGAGCCGACAAATCACCTTGACCGCGAGGGGCGCGAGCGCGTGGCGGACTACCTCAGGCGCAAGAAGGGGTTTCTGCTCGTCTCGCACGACCGCTGGTTTCTCGATCAGACGGTCGATCACATCTGCGCGATTCACAAGACCGGCATACATGTGGAGCAGGGCTGTTATTCCAGCTATGCGGAAAACAAGCAGCGGCAGGACCTCTTCGAGATCGAGCGCAACGAGAGGCTGCAGGGCGATATTCGCCGCCTGACTGAGACGGCGCGCGAAAAGGCGGCCTGGAGCGACCGCGTGGAGGCGACAAAGATCGGCGGGCACACCTACGATCGCGGCGCGGTGGGCCACAAGGCCGCGAAGATGATGAAGCGGTCGCTGGCCATCGAGCGCCGCACGCAGGCCATGATCGAGGAGAAGAAGGCGCTGCTCAGGGACATCGAGTACGCCTCGGCGCTGACGCTGCATCCGCTCGACCACCCGGCGCGCGTGCTGGTGCGGCTGACGGACGCCGTGGCGGGCTATGGCGGGCGCGCCGTGCTGGGCCCGGTCAGCCTCGAAATCGCGCGCGGGGACCGCGTCGCGGTTTCAGGCGGAAACGGGCAGGGCAAGAGCACGCTGCTCAGGCTCATCCAGGGCGCGCTCGAGCCCATGGCCGGCCGTGTGCACCGGGCGAGCGGGCTGGTCATCAGCGCGCTGCCGCAGCTGGCGGACGGCTTCTCCGGCACCCCGCGCGAGGTGGGGGAGCGCGAGGGGCTGGACCTGAGCTATTTCCTGATGCTGCTGCGCAAGCTGGACTTTCCGCGGGAGGCATTCGAGCGGGATATGACGGATTTTTCGATGGGGCAAAAGAAAAAGGTGCTCGTGGCCGCCAGCATGGCCCGGCCCGCGCACCTGTATCTGTGGGATGAACCGCTCAACTACATCGATTTGCCTTCGCGCGAACAGATCGAGAACATGCTCGCCGAAACGGACGCCGCGCTGATGTTCGTGGAGCACGACAGGCGCTTCGAGGAGCGCATTGCCACGCGGCGGCTGACCGTGACGCGCGGGGCGCCGGTAAGGGCCGAGGAGATCGGATAGATCTCCCGGCTCATCATGCTTTGCGGGCCAGCAGTCCGTCGTAGATGTCTTTGTAATAGGAGCGGCCTTCATCCCGCAGCAGGCGCTCCAGCCGGCCCGTCAGGGCCTCATCGCTCAGATAGACCGTGACGAGCGGCGAGAAGCGCCGGCGCTCTTCTGCGACGATTTCGCGGATCGTGGCGTCGATGTCGCCGGAAAAGTGATCCAGCATATGCGAGACAACGGCGACCACGTCGGTCATTTGCCGGAAGGGCGAGTCCATGCGCACGTAGCTTTCCGGGTAGCCGCCCGCGCCGTTGTACCAGCTGTGGTGGCCCCAGGCGACGTCCGCGAACGCTTCGGTCGATTTGCGCGCCCTCAGGTCGTCGCGGCCGGAAATGGTGTGCAGCTGATAGAACTGAAACTCGTCCTCGAAGAGCTGACGGCTCATCATGGTCCGCTCGATGTTCATCTTAACCAGGCCGAAATCGTGATAGAGGCCGCAGTCGGCGGCATAGGCCAGCAGCGCCCGCTCCTTCCGGGCGGGATCGTCTATGGCGGCCAGGAAGGGGATGTCGTCGAAAAAAGCCGGCTCCTGGCGGAAAATCTCGGAGCAGAAGCAGCGCGTCATGTCGGCCGCGCGGCGGGAGCGCACATACAGCTCGCCGCAGAAGCGCTGCATCAGCTGCGTGGTCAGCTCGCGGTAGGAGGGCACGCCCTCCATCTCGAAGTAGTCTGAAAAGACCAGGTCGATGAGGTAAATGAAGTAATCGTCGAAATGCTCCGGCGGGCAGGTCAGCAGCGTTTCGCGCATCTTGCGGGAGGCGCTGTCGAGGAAACCGACGCGGTTTGGATCCTTCTGCAGGGCGGGGTTGTCGCGCATCAGCCGGCCGTAATAGACGGCCAGCTGCACGTTGGCGTATAGGCCGGACATGTCGTACTGGCTGCTGTCGGTTCGGCTGATGAGGTCTTCCAGCCGTCCCAGCGTGGTTTTCAGATCGACGTAGCCGCAGCTGTACTCCATTTCATAGTAAGGCCACAGCCAGCGAATACTGGGGTTGTTCACGCCGTCCTGGGGCTTAAACACCTCGTAGCAGGAATCCAGCACGGTGGCCAGCTCGTCCTGAGTGAGGTTGCCGCGCGAGAGCACTTTGCGGTTGGAGCTCATCTGCTGATGCGTTCTGAGCAGGAACACGTCCCACGGCAGGTTGGGTGCGAGGGCGCGGTAATGCTCGTCGCGGATGATGTTGAGAATCCGCCTGCCAACGGCGATCCTGCGCCGCATATCCCGTGTGCAGATGGCGGTGTTGGCCAGCGAGCGGATGATATAGCCCCTGGTTTCCTCATCCTCGATGCTTTCAAAATAGCGGATGTAGGAGGCGGCTTCCGTGAATGCCAGTTCGTTCTGGAAACGGAAGGCGTCCACCCAGCCGTTCTCAATGCCCACGTAAGAACGGCCCTTGTAATAGAGTCCCATGCCCAGCTTATACAGCTCTTTGATGACGGAGTTCCGCTCTTTGCGGACGCGGTAGAAGCGCAGCAGCGCGTCGTGGATGATGACGTAGACGCCGCAGTCCAGGTTTGTTTTCCAGTCCATCAGCTGATCCGCGAAGGCCTCGAGGGAGGCTATCGTGTCTTCCGATGCGCTGTGCAGTTCGTCAAGCGTCGGAAACAGGTTTTCATTCAGCAGATCGATGCATTCGGCCCTGAGACGGGCCATGCGGGTCCGAGCCGCCCTGTGCGCCTCATACCAGGCCTCGAAGTCGGGGGCGGATGTGTCGTAAAAGCTGCTGAGAGCAGCGATTTCGCGAACATTTGACACATATTGCTCCTGATAGGGCAGCATACGGCATCCTCTCTTCTCAAGCAATCGATGCGGGTCATTTGGGACCGGGCCTTTTCGCCTGCCCGGCGCCTGTCAGGCTGACGGACGGCCGGGCTGAATGCTGCGGAGCGCCTGCATCAGGGCGTTGATGTCGATCGGCTTGGCGATGTGTCCGTTCATGCCGGCCTCGCGCGCCCTGGCGATGTCCTCCGCAAAGGTATTGGCCGTCATGGCGTAGATGGGTACGGAGGCATCCTTCCGCCCGCTCGCGCGGATGGCGCGGGTGGCGGCATAGCCGTCCATCACGGGCATCTGCACGTCCATCAGCACGATGTCGTACCAGCCCTCGTCCGAGGCGGCGAACCGCTCCACGGCCTGCCTGCCGTCCTCCGCGCTGTCAATCTGCGCGCCCGTGGCGCTGAGAATCTCGCGGGCGATCTCGCGGTTGATGAGGTTATCCTCCACCAGCAGAATGCGCCGGCCGGCCAGATCCGGGAAGCCGGGCGCGCCCTCCTCGCCGCCGCTGCCCTGCATGGCCCTGTTGAGGCCGTTGATCAGCGACTTGCGGAAGAAGGGCAGGGGAATGAAGTGCCGGATGCCGCTGCGCTCCGCCCGGTATTCGATGTCTTCCCAGTTATCGGCGCTGATGAGGATGAGCGTGAGGGAGGGGAAGGATTTGTGAAGATACACGGCGATGTCGAACACGCTGCCGCTGTCGACGCGCTCGCACCCGATGACCGCCGCGCTGTATTCCTCACCGCGGAAATCGGCGTCAGTCAGCGCGGACAGGGCTTCCGCGGCGGAAGACACGATGGTGTACTTCAGCGCATACTCGTCCAGATAGCGCCGGTAGACGGCTTTCAGCTTTTCGTCGGCTTCGATGATGAGGAGCCGGCGGGCGGTGAGGACATCTGCATTGACCTGCTCCTGCTCGTACTGCATGGGCACGGCGATGGTGACGACTGTGCCCACGCCGGGCGTGCTCTCGATGGCGATCGTGCCGTCCATGGCCTCAACGATCTTCTTGACGATGCTCATTCCCAGCCCGGTCCCCTCGATTTTCGAGATGGTGGAGCTGTTCACGCGTTCAAAGGGATCGAAAATGCGGCTCAGGAAGGCCTCGCTCATGCCGATGCCGTTGTCCTCGCAGCGGAAGACGAGCCGGCAGCGGCTCCCCTCCATGGCCTCGGAGATGGTGATGACGATGTGCCCGCCCTCGTTTGTATACTTTGCGGCGTTGCTGATGACGTTGACGAAGACCTGCCGCAGGCGCAGCGCGTCGCCGTAAAAGCTCTCCGCCTCGATGGCCTCCGTGACGAGCTGCCAGCTGTGATGCTTTTGCTCCATCTGCGTGCGGACGATGGTCATGGTGTCGTGCAGCAGGTCGCTCAGCGAAAAGCGTTCGTTCGTCAGCTGCATCCGGCCTGAATTGATGCGCGACATATCCAGCACGTCGTTGATGAGGTTCAGCAGGTGGCCGCTCGCCGTTTCGATTTTGTTCAGCGCGTCGGCGACGCGGTTCTTTTCATCAATGTGCTTTTTGGCCAGAGCGGTCATGCCGACGATGGCGTTCATGGGCGTGCGGATGTCGTGCGACATGTTGCTGAGGAAGATCTCCTTGGCGGCATTTGCGGCGTTGGCCTCCTGAAGCTGAGCGCGCAGCGCCTTGTTCTCCTGCTCAAGCGCGTCCAGCTCGCAGACGGACAGCGTTTTGCCATCGGACAGCGGCACGGTCTGAACGGCGCGGGCGGCATCGTATCCGGCCGTTTGGAACAGCACGGCGCCTTTTTCGTCGATGACTGCGTACTGTCTGTCCATCGTATCACGCCCTTTCGAGGAATTGGGGGAAGGGAGGGGAACCCTGCGCGGTGCGCGCGGCCTCTCCCTCGCCACAGTATATCATATCTTGCATGATATTTCAATGCCGGACGCGCGTCAGCGCCGCAGGCGCAGCTTTCGCCTTTCAACGGCCGCGGCGTATTCCCGCTTTTCCTCCTCCGTGACCGGCACGAAGGGCGGCACGGGCGCGGGATTGTCCTCGTCGTCCATGGCGACGAAGACCATATAGGCGCGGTTGACCGGCTCGCGGCTGCCGTCCAGCCGCTCGACATAGCTGTCCACGCGCACCTCGAGCGAGGTGCGGCCCGTCCAGGTGACGACGGCCTCCTGCACGACGGTGTCGTTCAGGAAGGCGGGCGCCAGAAAGCTGAGGTTGTCCACGCACACGGTGGTGACGGCGCGCTGGGCGTAGCGCTGCGCGGCGACCGCGCCGACGATGTCGATCCACGCCATGATCTGTCCGCCGAACAGGCGGGGCTTCCTGTAGCCGTTGCAGTGCTGGGGCAGGACGATCTGCACGCTTGAGGTGATTCTGGTCAAATGATATTCATTCCTTTCTGTCTGCCGCCGCGCGAAGCGGCCTTGCCATGAGGTCTGGAGCAGCGAGCGGATGAGCCGAAGGACATGTGAGGCGTGGCCCGGATCACGACCCGCGCGCCGAAAGGATGAGATACAGGTCGCCGAGTCGCTGCCGGCGGGTGAACATGTCCGCATACAGGCCGCGATAGCGCTGCAGGGAAAGCCACTTTGTCAGGCTGCGCTGATCGAGCGCCGCCCGGCGCAGCGCGGCGTAACGGGCGTACATGGGATCGAGCGGCGCCAGCCCCAGCAATCGGCGCTGGCGCTCGACGCACCGCCTGGCGGCGTCGAAGCGGTCCATGGTTTCGATGCGCCCGGCGAGCGACGGGCCGTGCGGCGCGCCGCCGTCCGGCAGGCCGATGGCGTTGCCTCCGTGCAGACGGTAGCAAAGCACGGGCTCGTTGAGGAAGCAGAAGCCGCCCGTCTGCCAGGCGAGCAGCACCAGCTCCCAGTCGTGCGGGAGCGAAAAATCGGTCAGGCGCGCGTAGGTTTCGACGGCGGCGCGGCTGGCCATCAGCGCGCAACCCAGCGCGGCGTTGCCGGAGAGCAGCATGGCAGTGTCCTTGCGGCCGGCGCCGAAGCGGTAGACCTGGCCCGGCGCGAGCGGCGTGTGAATCATGCCGTGGCTGGCCTGGCCTGGCGCTTCCGGCGCGGCGATGCGCCGCCCCTGCCCGTCGATGAGGTCGAACGACCCCGCGACAGCCTGCGCGCCCGGGCATGCCCGCGCGACGCGCGTCAGGCGCTCCAGCTTGTCGGGGAGCCACACGTCGTCCTGATCGCAGAAGGCGATCCAGTCGCCGCGGGCGCTCGCGGCCGTGTCGCGGAAATTGCGCCGGTATCCCTTGTTTGCTTCATTCACGGAGAGACGCCAGCGGGCGAGACCGTGCGCGCGGATATATCGCGCGGCGAGCGCGGCGGAGCCGTCCGTCGACGCGTCGTCGCAGATGAGAACCTCGTCGGGCGGCAGCGTCTGCGCGCGCAGCGAGTCGAGCTGCTCCGTCAGGTATTTTTCGCCGTTGTATGTGCACAGCACGATTGAGATGTTCATGGCATTGTCTCCACAGCGCGGCCGGACGGCTCAGCCGGCATTCTGCCGGCGCGCCCTTTTCGCGGCAAAGTGCTCTCTGATGACCGGAGCCATGGTCTGGATGATGATGGCAACGATGAGGATCGCGCCCTTCACCGTGTCGTTGAGCAGCGTGTTCATCTTGAGCGCGACGATGATCTTGTCGATGACGGTGTACGACATGACGCCGAACAGGATGCCGACGCAGCGTCCGCGGCCGCCGGCCATGCTGATGCCGCCCAGCACGACCGCCGCGATGGCGTACATCTCATAGCTGCCGCCCGTGGTGGCTGGGTCGACGGAGGCGTTCATGCTGATCCACAGGAAGGCGCTGATGCCGGTCAGCACGCCGGTGATGACGAAGACGGCGATGCGGCAGGCGTCCACGTCAATGCCCGAGAGCCGCGCGGCGCGCTCGTTGCTGCCCACGGCATAGAGCTGCTTTCCGAATTTGGTGGAGGTGGTGACGTAGACGACGACGGCCGTGAGCGCGACGAGGAACAGGCCGGTGACGGGCAGCGTGAACAGCTTGTTGTTGCCGAAGCTGTAGAACGGCTTGTAGAGCGAATTGGCGGAGAGCAGCTTGAACAGGCTGTTGCTGCCGCCCGATATGCCCGCGGGGATCTCATGGCAGATGAAGCGGGTGAGCGAGCGGAAGATGAGCATGGTGGCCAGCGTGACGATGAACGCGGGCATTTTGGCCTTGCCCACCAGGACGCCGTTGATCAGGCCGCACACGGCGCCGCAGACGACGGCCGTGAGGAGCGAGAGGACGATGCTGTTCGTGACGTTGAAGGTCATCACGGCGAAGCCGCCCACGAAGGCCAGCATCGATCCGACGGACAGGTCGATCTGCCCGGTGATCACCACCAGGCCCATGCCCAGCGCGATGATGCCGATGACGGCGCTGTGCCGGAGGATGTTCGTCACGCCCACCCAGGTCAGGCTGGAATTGACGATCACATAGGCGATGAATATGGCGGCGAAAATGAAGATGAAGCTGTAGCCGGACCAGATCCTGGCGACGGTTTTCAGGGGCGAGCGCTTGCTGTCGTTCATGTCTCATTCCTCCATTGTTTGGGCGGCGTTGGTCGAATACATCATGACGGTGTGCTCGTCGATCTCCTCATGCGGCAGGAGCTTGAGCAGCCGCCCGTCGTAGAACACCGCGCAGCGGTCGGCGACCTTCTGGATTTCGCCGATTTCCAGCGTGTTGATGAGGATGGTTTTGCCGGATTCGGCCAGCATGAGGATCATCTGGTAGATTTCCGCCTTCGAGCCCACGTCGATGCCCTGCGTGGGGTTGTCCAGGAGCAGGATGTCGCCGCCCGTGTTCAGCCAGCGGGCGAGGAATACCTTCTGCTGATTGCCGCCGGACAGGGAGAGGATGGCGTCGGCGCTGCTGCCGGCCCTGATGTTCAGCCGGGCCTTCAGCGAATCGAAGCGCTTCTGTTCGGCCCGGCGCGATATGTGCGGGCGTCCGAAAGAAAGCGTGTGCTCGGACATGTAGGTGTTCTCGAGAATGCTCATGTCCGGTATGACGGAGTTCTCCTTGCGGTTGGAGGGCAGCATGGCGATGCCCGCCGCCATGGCCGCGTGGATATCGCCGCGCCTGAGCGGCCTGCCGGCCACGGCGACGGAGCCGCTTTGCGCGGGCAGCGCGCCGAACACGGCCTGCATCAGCTCGCTGCTGCCGGAGCCCTGCAGCCCGGTCAGCGCCAGGATCTCGCCCCGGCGCACGGTCAGCGACACGTTCGAGAAGCCCGGGCCGGACAGGCGGTCCAGCGTGAGCGCGGCGTCGCCCAGCGGCCTTTGCCGGTATACGTCGCCGGCGGAATACGTCGGGCCCACCATCAGCCGGGCCAGCGTCTCCGCGTTCGTGTCGGCAATGCGGCCCTGCGCGATGAATTCGCCGTTGCGCAGCACGGTGTAGCGGTCGGAGATGGCGAAGATCTCCGGCATTTTATGGGAAATAAAGATAAACGACGTGCCGCCCTCGCAGAGATGCCTCAGGATGGCGAACAGCCGGTCGATTTCTTCGTTGTTGAGCGCGGTTGTGGGCTCGTCGAGGATGAGCAGCCGGGCGTCGAAGAACAACGCCTTCGCGATTTCGAGCAGCTGCTTCTGGCCCATTTTCAGTTCGGAGACCAGCGCGTCGGGGTCGATCTCCATACCCAGCTCCTGGAGGAAGGCGTGCGCCCGCGCGATCATCTCGCGTTTTTTCAGCATGCCCAGCCGATAGGTGGGCTCCCGGGTCAGGAAGAGGTTTTCATAGACCTTCATCGTGGGGAACAGGTTCAGCTCCTGATGGACGAAGGCGATGCCCAGCTTTTCGGTGAGCGGCACGGTGGGCCGCTCGATGGTCTGACCGCAAAAGACGATGCGGCCGCTGTCCATCGGCACGACGCCGGTGAGGATGTTCATCAGCGTGGATTTGCCCGCACCGTTTTCGCCGAGTATGGTGTGAATCTCGCCCTCTTCGATGGTCAGATCCACGCCCCTGAGCACCTCGACGCCGTTAAAGGCCTTGGAGATGCCCCGCATTTCCAGAATACTCATATTTTCTCTCCGGCAAGCATGATTGTCAGCGCGACATGATAATTGCGCTCCCGCGCGGTCAGACACGCGGGAGCGTAGAGTGCGTTGTGAGAGCGGATCAGTTGAAGCCGACATAGCTGTCGACGTTCTCGGCGGTCACGATTTCAACGGGCACGATGTAGTCCTGCGCCACATCCTCGCCGTTCAGGCTGGCGACCATCAGGCCGATGGCGTCCTGAATCATTGCGGGGCTGTAGGTGGCCACGGCCAGACCGCCGAACGCGGCGGCCAGATCGGCGCTTTCCCTGCCGGCAATGACGTCGTACAGCGCCTGCGCGCCGCCGGCGGCGGAGATGACGATTTCATTGGCCAGGATGGCGGCCTTGGTGTCGTCGTCGATGGCGGAGCCCTGCAGGGCCTCGATGATGCCCAGCGCGAATTCGTCGTCCTGAGAGTAGAACCACTTGATGGCGGCGTTCTTGGAATCGCTCATGAGGGACTCAAAGTACTCCTTGGCGGCGGAGCGGCTCCAGTTCATGGCGCCGGAGAAGGTCAGGGAAGCGAGCTGATCCTCGGTCCATTTGGCCTCGTCCGCGATGGTCTCGCCCGCATAGGCGAGCTCGCCCGTGAGATACTTCTTGAAGCCGTCGTCGCGGAAGGTGGTGACGGAGGAGGTATCGCCCTCGAACACGATGATCTCGTCGCCGGGCTTGAGGCCCAGGGAGACGAAATAGGCGGCGACAGCCGCGCCGACGCCCTCGTTGTCGCCGGAGACGTTGGCCACGGCGGAATCCTTCACGCCCGCGATGATGCGGTCGAAGGCGACGTAGGGGATTTCAGCGTCCACGAGCTGCTGGATGGCGAATTCGACGGTGTCGTCCTGGGGCAGGATGACCACGCCGGCCGCGTCCTTGGCGTGATTGGCGACGATGTCCTCGAGCTGGGTGATCTGGGCGGCGGCGTCGGGCGCGGTGCTGACTTCGGCCTTCCAGGCGCCGGCCGCGGTGATTTCCTCGGCGGAGGACTTGGCGAACGTGGCCACAGAGCCGGTCCAGCCATGGTCCTCGGTGGGAGTCAGAATGTAAATGGTGTCGTTGTCGGCCAGCGCGCTCAGCGGCATGGCGAAGAGAACCAGGCACAGAACGATGGCGATCAGGGTTTTCTTCATGAGAATCCACCTCCGAAACATACTTTGGATCTGTCTCAAATCCAACTCAATTCTATCATATTCCGCCCCGTCCGCGCAACATCTTTTTGGCCCGTCATGAATAAAGCGCAGCGTCCGGATTCAGGGAAGCCGGGCGCTGCGTCTCTGCGCTTTCAGGCGGGAAGCTGGGCCGGCTTATTCTGCCTTCGCTTCCTTTTCGATCTTGCCCTCCGCCGCGTTCTTCTTCACGGACTCGATGCCGTTCGCGCAGCTGGCCATGGACTTGTAGCCCTCGCTCACGCCGATGATCTGCCCGTTGGTGGCCTTCAGGCGGAAGCGGAGCTCGCCGGCCTTGTCGGTGTAGATCTCAAATTTCGGGCACTTTGCCTTCGCGTAGTCCTCCACGGTCTGATCCTCGACCGCGGCGAGGGGGGCGTTGCGCTGCACGCTGGCGACGCCCTTCAGGCAGGAGCGCTCGCTGCTGTAGACCTCGCTGGAGAGGATGACCTCGCCGTTGCCAGCCTTCAGATCGAACTTGATGCCGGTCTTGGTTTCCCTGATGACGAACTTACCCATGAAAGACAGCTCCCTTCGTATTCGATTAACATGCCCATATTATATAGCCGACGGGCCAAAAAAGCAACCGAAAATGCAAAATTCCGGACGCTCCGGATGAAATTACGCCTCGCCGCCCTGCTGCGGCGCCTCCTGTGCGGCTCCTTCGGCATCCGGCGCGTCTTCCCGCCGCGCCGGCGGATGCGCGCGCCGGTACAGCCTGCGATCCAGCGACCAGATGCGCTCGGTAAACGAGCCGGGGGCGACGGCGTCCAGCGCCCGGTTCATCTCGAACATGCGCGCGTCCAGCAGGTCGATCACGTGCAGCACCTCGGCCTCGGGGAACATGGGCGGCTTGGGGCTGCCGTATTCGGGCAGGTCGTGGTGGGCGAGCAGCATATGCTCGAGCATCAGCTTTTTCTCGCCGCCCACGCCCGCCTCGTCGCAGGCCCGCGAGAGCGCGCTCACGCCCATCACGATATGGCCCAACAGCTGGCCTTCGCGCGTGTAGTCGGCCGCGACGCCCGTCTCGTCGGCGCGGATTTCCTCGATTTTGCAGAGGTCGTGCAGGATGACGCCCGCGGCCAGCAGGTCGCCGTCCAGCGTGGGATAGATCTGGCAGATGGCGTCGGCCATTTTCAGCATGGTGCTGGTGTGATGCAGAAGGCCCGCGCGCTCGGCGTGGTGCAGCTTCGTCGCGGCGGGGTAGTACATGAGGCGCGGCCCGCACTCGTTCAGCCGCAGGCGCGTGACCTTCCGCAGGTCCTCGTCCTGCATGCCGTCGATGCGCCGGTTGATCGCGGCGAGCATGTCCGCGGCCGGCTCGGGCGCGCAGGGCACGAGCTGTCCCATGTCGACCTCATCCTTGTCGGAAAGGAGGCGCAGCTTGTCCACGCGCAGCTGCGGGTGGCCGTTGTACTCCTGCATCATCGCGCGGATCTTGATGACCGTGCCGGGCCGGGGCGGCTGGGCCGTGCCGTCCCACACCTTGGCGTTGAAATCGCCGGACAGGTCGCACACCGTCATGTCAAGGAATTTGCCGCCGTTTGAGGAGGTGCGCTGCTCGGCGGCGCGCACCAGCACAAAGCCCTCGAATATTTGGTTTTTGATCACTTTTGCCAGTTGAAGCTGCTGCATGCTCTGTTTCATTCCCTTCAGAAAAAATCAAATGCGGGTTATGCTCTTTTCCCGTCGTATTAAATTTTCCGGCGCGCAACCGGGGCGCGCCCGTCTGTGCTACAATACTTATGATAAAGCATCACGCGCCGTTTGGCAAGTGCAAAGGAGAATAAATATGAAGTATATGCTGATTGTCGGCGACGGCATGGCAGACAAAAAAATCGAGGCCCTCGGCGGCAAAACGCCCCTGGAGTACGCCGCCTGCCCGCACATGGCCCGCCTCGCGGGCGGGGAGGTGGGCCGCGTCCGCACCTGCCCGGAGGGCATGCCCCCCGGCAGCGACGTGGCGTTTCTCTCGCTGCTCGGGCACGACCCGAAGACGTGCTATCGCGGCCGGTCGCCGCTGGAAGCCGCGGGCGAGCGGGTGTCGCTGGCGGAGGACGAGGTCAGCTTCCGCATGAACCTGGCCACCATTGCCGGCGATTACGAGGGCGGCGTCATGGCCAGCTACAACGGCGACGGCATTGACGGCGAGGACGCTTATGCCGTCGCCTCCGACCTCGTCAAAAATCCCGAATTCGCCGCGCTCATGGAGAAGGCGCAGATGCGCATCACCGTGACGCCCACCTTTCGGCACATCGCCGTGATGAAGGCCGGGGACGAGCCGTTTGAGCTGACGCCGCCGCACGACATTGCCGGGCAGGTCATCGACGCCTACCAGCCGAAGGGCCAGAAGGAGGCGCTCCTGCGCGCGCTGCAGGAAACCGCCCGCCGCGTGCTCGAAAACCATCCCGTGAACCTGCGCCGGGTCGGCGAGGGACGCCTGCCCGCCAACGCCGTGTGGTTCTGGGGCGCGGGTCGGGCGACCGTGCTCCAGCGCTTCGAGGGGCAGTTCGGGAAGACGGGCACGGCCGTGTCCGCCGTGCCGCTGGTGCGCGGCATTGCCTGGCTGAGCGGGCTCAGAGCGCCGCGCATTCCCGGCGCGACCGGCGCGCTGGACACCAACTATGCGGGCAAGGTCGACGCCGCGCTCAGGGCGCTGCTGGAGGACGGCGACGACTTCGCGCTGCTGCATCTCGAGGCGCCGGACGATCTGAGCCATCTGGGCGATTTGGACGGCAAGGTGGAGTCCATCCGGCGGCTGGACGAGCGCATGGTGAAGCCGGTGCTCGAGGCGCTTGAGGCGTCCGGCGAGGATTTCCGCATCCTGCTGATGCCCGACCACTACACGCTGCTCTCCACCCAGACCCACGACGGCACGCCGGTGCCCTACGCCATCTACGACAGCCGCCGTCCCGGCGCGCCGCGCGTGTTCTGCGAGGACGCCTGCGCCGGCGAGCCCGTGCTGCCGAGCGGCGTGGCGCTTTTGAAAAGGCTGTTTGCGCCGCAATGACGCGGGACGCTGGAGGACAGACCCGCAAGCGGGGCCAGAAAGGCGGGAACACATGACATACACCCTGTCGGACGACACATTCATCACCGCGTTTTCCGCGGCGGCCGAGCCCGTTCTGCGCGTGCCGGACGGCGCGGTCATCGCCGTGAAGACGCGGGACTGCTACATGAACAACCTGCGCGCGCCGGACGATCCGCGCGGGCCGGCATCCGGCCCCGCCGTCGGCTGCAACCCGGCTACAGGCCCCATCTTCGTGGAGGGCGCGATGCCCGGCGACACGCTGGCGTGCGAGATTGTCGCCATCGAGGTGGGGGAGTACGCCTCCATGCGCATATCCGGCCGCGGCGGGCTGATGCGGGACCGCGTGACAGAGCCCGTCGTGCGCTGCGTCCCCCTGAAGGACGGCCGCGCTGAGCTGGCCGGCGTTTCCATGCCGCTCGACCCGATGATCGGCGTGATTGGCGTCGCCCCGAAGGCGGGCGAGGTCGACACCGAGACGCCCGGCGCGCACGGCGGCAACATGGACGTTCGGCTCATCACGGCGGGCGCGACGCTGTATCTGCCGGTGCAGCATCCGGGCGCGCTGCTGGCGCTGGGCGATGTGCACGCGAGGATGGGCGACGGCGAGATGTGTATCTGCGGGCTGGAATGCCCGGCCGTGGTGACGCTGCGGGCGCGCGTGATTCGCGGCGTGCAGGAGAGGTGGCCGGTGCTGCGCGGCCCGGACGGTTCCTTTTCCGTGCTGGCCTCCGGCGCAACGCTGGACGAGGCCGCGAAGCTGGCCGCCGACGGCATGCTGGATTTTCTCACCCGGCGCACGGACATCGACGTGAACGAGCTGATCCTGCTCATGAGCCTCATCTGCCATCTGGAGGTGTGTCAGGTGGTCGACCCGCTGATCACCGCGCGCGTGCGGCTGGAGGGCGGCGCGCTGCCGGAGCTGTCATTCTGAACGGCGCAATGCAAAAAAGAAGCCCGGACGGTCTGTCCGGGTTTCTTTTCCCTGCGCGTCACAGGATCGCCTCGATGAACTCCCGCGCGTCGAAGGGCTGCAGGTCGTCCAGCTGCTCGCCCACGCCGATGTAGCGGACCGGCAGGCCCAGCTCGCTGCGGATCGCGATGGCGATGCCGCCCTTGGCCGTGCCGTCCAGCTTGGTGAGGATGATGCCCTCCAGATCGGCCACATCCTTGAACACGCTGGCCTGCACCAGGCCGTTCTGGCCGGTGGTGGCGTCGATCACCAGCAGCGAGCGCGTCCTGGCCTCGGGAAACTCGCGGGCGATGACGCGCGCCATCTTCCTGAGCTCCTCCATCAGGTGCGCCTTGTTGTGCAGGCGGCCCGCGGTGTCCACGATGAGCACGTCCGCGCCGCGCTGCTTGGCGGCCTGGATGCCGTCGAACACCACGGCGGCCGGGTCGGCGCCCTCCTTCTGCTTCACGATGGGCACGCCCGCGCGCTCCGCCCAGATGGTCAGCTGATCGGCCGCCGCCGCGCGGAAGGTGTCGCCCGCGCAGATGATCACGCGCCGGCCGACCGTCCTGAGCCGGGCGGCCAGCTTGCCGATCGAGGTGGTCTTGCCCACGCCGTTCACGCCGATCACGAACAGCACCATGGGGGAGGCCAGCCGCATCGGCTCGCTGCCCATGACGTCGATCAGAATCTCGCGCAGCTCCTCGCGCGCCTTCGCGGGCGTCATGCCCTTGTCCGCCTCGCACCGTTCGCGCAGCCGGCCCACGGCCTCGTCCGCGGTCTTGACGCCCACGTCGGCCATGATCAGGATGTCCGTCATTTCCTCGAAGAACTCGTCGTCCAGCGTCTCCGCGTTTTCGACCAGATCGTCCATCCTGCCGGAGAGATTGTCGTGCGTGCGCGTCAGGCGGGACCTCAGCCGGCCGAAAAGCCCCTTTTTCTCATCCGGGCGTTCCTCTGCGGGCGGCTCGGAAGCGGCCGTTTCCCGGACAGGCGCGGCGCGCGGCGGTTCGGGCTCGGGTTTGGCCGGCTCCGCCGCGGCGGCGGGAGAAACGGGTTCCGTGGGCTGGGGGGCGGGCTGCGGCGCGGGCTGCGCGCCCTGCTCTTCGCCGGAGAGGCGGGCGGCCTCGGCGTCCAGCGCGGCCTTGATGTCGCTCTCGGCGTGGCGCTGGGGCGCCTGCGGCTGCTCCTCCCTGCGGTTCTTTTTGAATCTGTCGAAGAATGCCATGATGAAGTCACCTCATTTTTCAGAGTGGATGGTCAGAGAACGGCGTCGCTCATCTTGACGGAAACCATCTTGCTGACGCCCTTTTCCTCCATGGCGATGCCGTAGAGCGCGTCGCAGCGCTCCATGGTGCCCTTTCGGTGCGTGATGACCACGAACTGCGTGTTGCGCGAATAGGTGCGCAGGTACTCGGCGAAGTTGTCGATGTTGGCGTCGTCCAGCGCGGCCTCGATCTCGTCGAGGAAGCAGAACGGCGTCGGCTTGAGCTTGAGCATGGCGAAGAGGATGGCGATGGCCGTGAGCGCGCGCTCGCCGCCGGAGAGCAGCGAGAGCATCTGCAGCCGCTTCCCGGGCGGCTGGGCGATGACGTTGATGTCGCAGTTCAGCACGTCGCCCTCATCCGTCAGCTGCAGCTCCGCGCGGCCCCCGCCGAACAGGTTTGCGAACGTTTCCTTGAAATTCATGTTCAGCGCGGCGAACTGCTCCCTGAACTGCGACTCCATCTTCTTCATCAGGTCGTCGATGATGCCGGCCAGGTCGAGCTGCGCGCGGGTGAGGTCGTCCCGCTGGGACGACAGCTGATCGTAGCGCTCCTGCGTCTGGCGGTATTCGTCCACCGCGCCGACGTTGACGGCGCCCATTTCACGGATGCGCCCGCGGATGGCGGCGATGCGCTTTTCGGATTCGGCCAGCCTGAAGTCGTCTGTGCGGAATTCCTCCGCGCCGGCATAGGTCAGCTCATAGTCCTCCCAGATGCGGTCGCTGAGCGTCTTGAATTCGTTTTCCAGCCGGGAGAGCTGGAGCTCGGCCCGGTGCTGCTTGTCCGTAAAGGCGTCGAGGTCGGCGCGCAGCCGATCCAGCGATTCGCCAAGCTCCTTCAGCGTCCGCTGCGCCTCGACGCGCTGCCCGTCGATGGCGCTGAAGCGCGCGCGCTCGCCGTCCAGCGCCTGCCTGAGCGCGGCCAGCGCGGTCGTGTCGCTGCGAAGGCGGGCGTTGTCCTCCTGGAGCGCGGTCTCGCACGCGGCGCGCTTCTGGCGGTTCTCGTCGAGCGCGCGTCCGAAATCGGTCTGCTCGCTGGTCATGCGGATCAGGTCGGCGTTGAGCGCCGTCAGTCCCCGCTCGCGCGCGGCCTGAACCACGCGCTCGTCGGCGACGGCGCGCCGTTTCGCGGCCAGCGCCTCGCGCAGATCGGCGATTTCCGCGGTCAGCCGGGCGATTTCAGCCTGCTGATCCTCGCTGCTTTCCTGAGAGGCGGCCTGTCGGGACTGAAGCGAGTCGAGCCCGGAGAGGATGTCCTCGAGCTGTTCGCGCATGCGCTCTGTCTCCTCGCGGATGCGGTCGCCGCGGTCGGTTTCCTGGAGCAGCGAGTCCCGCGCGGATTTGAGGTGCGCTTCCTCGCGCGCGCAGGCGATTTCCTGCTGCCGGTTTTCGTCGAACAGGGCGCTGCGCCGCTGTTTGAGCGCGGCGCGCTGTCCGTCGAGCGCGTCGATCTCCTCCTGCAGGGCCCCGAGGCGCGCGGTGAGGTTGGAGAGCTTTTCGCGGTGCTCGCTGATTTCCCGTTCGCGCGAGAGCAGGCTGGTGACGCGGCTGGTGACGCTGCCGCCGGTCATCGAGCCCCCCGAGTGCATGACGTCGCCCTCCAGGGTGACCAGCCGGAAGGCGTGACGCCCGGCGCGCTGGATGGCGATGCCGCTGTCCAGATCCTCGGCCACGACGGTGCGCCCGAGCAGGCTGTCCACGACGCCCTGGTATTTCGGATCAAATGAGATGAGCTCGCTCGCCAGCCCGACGCAGCCGGGCATCGAGAGCACGCCGCGCTCTTCGCGGCTGAGCGTGCGGCCGCGCACCGCCGACAGGGGGAGGAAGGTGGCCCGGCCCAGCCGGCCCTGGCGCAGGAAATCGATCATGCGCTTGGCGTCCTCCTCGCGGTCCACGACGATGTTCTGAAGCGCTGCGCCCAGCACCATGTCAATGGCGCGCTCAAGCCGGCGCGGCACGCTGATGAGCGTGGCCACGACCCCGTGCACGCCGCTGTCGGGGACGCGCCGCGCCTGCAGGAGCACCTGCTTGACCGAATTCTGATAGCCCTCGTAGTCGCGCTGCATTTCCTCCAGCACGCGAAGGCGCGAGGCGGTCTCCTGCCTTTCCGCGGTCAGGGCGCGCTGCTGGCCGCCCTTCTGGTCGAACTGCGCGCCGGCCAGCGCGATTTCCTGCTGGATATCGGCGAGCGCCTTGTCCAGCCTGGCCTTTTCATCGCGCTCTGTCCTGAGCTTTTCCTCCGCTTCGGAAACGGCGCTTCGGCAGGCGTCCAGGCGCTCCGCCGAAGCGCTGTCGTCGCTTTTCAGCGTCTCGAGGCGGCCCTGCAGCGCGCTCTGCATGGCGCTCAGGCGCGCCTGCTCGCTCTTCACGTCGGAAAGGCGGTTGATGGCGTCGATGCGCTGCGCCTTGAGCTCTTCGGCCTGGCGCTCCTTCTCGACGAGCGACTCGCTGAGGGCGGTCATTTCGGATGTCATCTGCGCGAGGCGCTCCCCGGCGGTTTCGGCCTCGTCGGTTTCGTTCCTGACGCGCGCGGAGAGGTCGGTCAGGCGCTGGCGCAGCGTCTCCTGCGCCGCCTCATCGCCCTCGATGGCGGCGGCGAGGCGCTGCTGTTCGCGCTCCGTGGCGGCGATGTGCTCGCGCAGCACGCCGATGGCGCCCTCGTGCGCCTCCACGTCCCGGATGAGCGTCTGAACGCCCTCGCGGGCGGACGCGGCCTGCTCCTCGCGCTCGGCGAGCAGCTCCTGCGTGGCGCCGCGCCGCGCGGTGACGGCGCCGATTTCCTCTTCCGCCTGGCCGATGGATGATTCGAGCGAGGTGAGCGTGTCGCGCAGCTCGGCGCTCTTCTGGTTATAGCGGTCGCTGCGGACGAGGAACATGTTCAGCTCGAGGCCCTTCAGCTCGTCCCGAAGCTGGAGGTATTCGCGCGCGGTCCGGCTCTGCTCCTCCAGCGGCTCCAGGCGCGATTCGAGCTCGGCGATGATATCCTCCACGCGATCCAGGTTCTGGCGCGTGTTTTCCATGCGCTTTTCCGCTTCGAGCTTGCGCGTTTTGTACTTGACGATGCCCGCGGCTTCCTCGAAGACCCGGCGCCTGTCCTCCGATTTGGCGGACAGGATTTCGTCGATGCGGCCCTGGCCGATGAGCGAGTAGCCCTCCTTGCCGATGCCGGTGTCGCGGAACAGCTCCACGATGTCGCGCAGGCGGCAGGCGTTGCGGTTGAGCATGTATTCGCTGTCGCCGTTGCGATAGACGCGCCGCGTGACGGCGACTTCGTTGAAATCGAGCGGGAGACTGTGGTCCTCGTTGTCGAAGACAAGCGTCACCTCGCACCACGCGAGCTTCCGGCGCTTCTCGGTGCCGTTGAATATGACGTCCTCCATCTTGCCGCCGCGCAGCGTCTTGGGACTCTGTTCGCCAAGCACCCACCTGACGGCGTCCGAAATGTTGGACTTGCCGCTGCCGTTCGGCCCGACGACGCCGGTGATGCCGCTCTCAAAATCCATTTCCACGCGGTCGGCAAACGATTTGAAGCCGTATATTTCCAGTTTCCTCAGTTTCAACAGTCCGCACTGCCTTTCAGTTGATTGTAGGCGCTCTGCGCCGCCTGCTGCTGCGCCGCCTGCTTGCTGTGTCCGCTGCCGCGGCCCAGTTCCCGCTCGCCGAGCATGACGCGCATGACGAAGGTGGGGCGGTGCTCCTCGCCCGTGCGCTCGACCAGCTCGTAGACGGGCATCTCCCCGTAATCCCGCTGCGTGACGATCTGCAGGAGCGATTTGTAGTCGTAGTCCATTTTCGGGTCGACGGGATGATTGCGGAGCGGCTCCGAAAGCGTGCGCAGGATGAGCGCCTCGGCCTCGTCCCACCCGCCGTCCAGGTATACCGCGGCGAAAACCGCTTCCATCACGTCGGCCAGGATGCTGGGACGCTCCCGCCCGCCCGTGCGCTCCTCGCCGGGGGCGAGGATCACGTAATCGCCCAGGCGGTATTGCTTCGAGGCCTCGGCCAGCGACTCCTCGCACACCAGCCGGGCGCGCGCCCGGCTGAGCTTGCCCTCCTGATCGGCGTAGTGCTCAAAGAGAAACCGGCTGATGGCCAGCTGAAGCACCGCGTCGCCCAGGAATTCCAGGCGCTGATAATGGGGCACGTGCCTGTCTCCGCCGTAGGATGGGTGCGTGAGCGCCGTCCTGAGCAGCGTCTCGTCGCGAAAGGCATAGCCCAGGGCGGCCATGAGCTTTTTCATCGAAAAATCCTCCCGAATCATGACAGCACAAAATAGGACGCGCTGCTGCCCGTCCTATTTTGCCGACCCGTGAAAATGAGTCTGATGAACAGCGTGAGCTCAGCCCACGGCCTTTTCGAGATAGGTCACGACGTCGCCAACGGTCCGGATCCTGGGCAGCACGTCGTCGTCGACGGTGATGTTGAACGCCTCCTCGATGTCCATGACCAGGATCATGACGTTTGCGGAATCGGCGTGCAGGTCCTCAAACAGGCGGGACTCCATTTTGATCTCGCCGGGATCAACCTGCAGCTGGTCGGCCAGCAGCTTGGTAACTTTTTCGAAAATCATATCGATGCCTCCTGACATGTGGTTGTTGCGGGATTTCCCGCTATTGCTTCTCCCCGTCGGGGACGAGCCGTTCGAGCTCGCTCCTGATGGTGCCGGCGACGTCTCTTTCGACCATCAGCCGCGCCTGTCGGACGGCGTTCTTGAAGGCGAGGGCGCTGGACGAGCCGTGGGCCTTGACCATGGCGCCGTTCACGCCCAGCAGCGGCGCGCCGCCGTGTTCCTCATAATTCATGCGGTTTTTGAACGCCCGCATGGCCGGCTTCAGAAGCAGGCCGCCGATCTTCCCGCGCAGCCCCCCGGCCATGATCGAATCCTTGAGCATGCCGGTGAGCGCGGAGGCCAGCCCTTCGGTGTACTTCAGAATGACGTTGCCCACGAAGCCGTCGCACACGACGACATCCGTGTCGCCCGTGGGCACGTCGCGCGCCTCGACATTGCCCGTGAAGCGGTAAACCGGCTGCGCGGCCATCAGCCTATGGGCGTCCTTGGCCTGCTGATTGCCCTTCTCCTCCTCGGCGCCGATATTCACCAGCCCCACGCCGGGCGAGGCGACGCCCATCACCTTCTCCATATAGATGGAGCCCATCAGGCCGAACTGGTTGAGGTATTCCGGCTGGCAGTCCACGTTGGCGCCGCTGTCGATGAGCAGGAACGGGTGGTTCCGGCCCGGCAGCACGGGCGCGAGCGCCGGGCGGTCGATGCCGCGGATGCGCCCCACGCGCAGGATGCCGCCCGCCAGCACGGCGCCGGTCGAACCGGCCGAAACAAAGGCCTGCGCGCGTCCCTCCTTCACCTCCAGCATGGCCCTGACCATGGAGGAGTCCGTCTTGCGGCGCACGGCCAGCGTCGGCGACTCGTGCATGGAGATGACCTCCGGCGCGTCGATGACGGAGAGCCGCGCGGCGACGTCGTCGGCGCCCTGCAGCAGGGGCCGGATTTCGCCTTCCGGGCCGCACAGCGCGACGGCGATGTCGGGCATTTCCCGAAGCGCCTGCAGGACGCCCTCGCAGATGGCGCGCGGTGCGTTGTCGCCGCCCATGGCGTCTACGGCAATGGATATCATGTGCATAATGCGCTTCGCCCCTTTGCCTGCGCGTTCGTCTCATCAATGACGAAACGCCTGATTTTTTTAGAAGTATAGCATCTTTTGGCAGGGCTGTCAATCATCTGCTCGTTAGCACATCTTTACGGAAAGTCGCGCGCGGGCCCGCCTGCCGGGGCGGAATCCGGCCGCCGCGCGGCCCTTCGCGCCGCCTTGTGTATAGACTTTGTTAAATCGCAAAAACCCCGTTGACTTTAGCAAGGTGACGTGATATAGTAGCCACAGCGATTGATTCACTGCGCTAAAGCGACAGAGCAAAAGGGAGGCAATGACAATGAAAAGGATCGTGAGTCTGGTTCTGGCGGTTATTCTGGCAATGGGCGTGTTCGCGGGCGCCGCGCTGGCCGATGAAAGCGACTGGGACTACGTTCAGGGCAAGGGCAAGCTGATCATCGGCATGACGCTGTTCGCCCCGATGAACTACTATGAGGGCGATGAATTCGTGGGCTTCGACACGGAGCTGGCCAAGGCCGTGGGTGAGAAGCTGGGCGTGGAGATCGAGTTTATTGAGATCAACTGGGACTCCAAGGAGATCGAGCTGAACTCCAAGAACATCGACTGCATCTGGAACGGCATGTGCATCACCGAGGAACGCAAGGAGAACATGTCCATCACCGATCCCTACCTCTACAACACGCAGGCGATCGTGGTGAAGGCGGACAAGGCCGACGCGCTGCTCGCCGACGTCTCGGGCGCCTACGTCGTCGCGGAGCAGGGCTCCACCGGCGAGGGCAAGCTGTTGGGCACCATCGAGGATGACGAGACGGTGGAGGTTTCCGCCAAGGAATTCTTCGCGAAGGCCAATTACACCGCCGTCGATTCCATGGCGAAGGCGCTGATGGAGGTCAAGTCCGGCACGGCCGACATGGCGCTGATCGACAGCGTGTGCGCGCTGGCCATGGTCGGCGAGGGCACCGACTACGACGACATGATCGTCAACCTGGACAACAACTTCGGCCTGCAGGAGTACGGCATCGCCCTGCGCAAGGGCAGCGACGTCACCGAAAAGATCAACGCCGCCATCGCCGAGCTGACCGAAGAGGGCGTCGTGGCGGAAATCGCCGCGAAGTACGGCCTGACCGACGCGCTGATTCCGGCCGACGCCGAATAACCGGCCGACACCCCGTGCCTTCAGCCAGACCCCGGCGCCGGGCCGGGGCCTGGCTTCTGCCGTCTTGAGGCGGCTGCGCCGCGGCAGGGAGGACGGGCCCTTGGTCGCGGCGATCCTCTCAAAAAGACGAGGAAAGGAAGCTCTTCATGCTGGATATTATCAGGGTGCTGATCAGCGGCTTCGGCGAAAACCTCAGAATTTTCGCGCTGACGCTTCTCATGGCCATTCCCCTGGGCCTGATCATTACATTCGGCTCGATGACGAGGTTCAGGCCGGTGCGCTGGCTCACGAGGGTGTTCGTGTGGGTTATCCGGGGCACGCCGCTGATGCTGCAGCTGTTTGTGGTGCTCTACGCGCCCGGCCTCCTGTTCGGCATGCCCATGCGCAACCGGATGATGGCGACGCTCGTCGCCTTTGTGATCAACTATGCGGCGTATTTTTCTGAGATCTACCGCGGCGGCATCGAGAGCATTCCCAGGGGACAGTATGAGGCGGGCGCTGTGCTGGGCATGACGCGGCCGCAGATTTTCTTCCGGATCGTGCTGTTGCAGGTGATCAAGCGCATCACGCCCTCCATGGGCAACGAGGTCATCACGCTGGTCAAGGACACAGCGCTCTCGCGCGTCATCGGCGTGGCCGAGATCATCATGGTGGCCGAACGCTACACCAAGCAGGGCCTGATCGGCCCGCTGTTCTCCACCGGCCTTTACTTCCTGCTGTTCAACGGCCTCCTGACGCTGCTGCTCGGCTGGATCGAACGCAGGATGGACTATTTCCGCGCCTGAGGAGGTGAGCAGGGCATGTCAATCCTTGAAGTCAGCAGCCTGGGCAAGAGCTTCGGCGTCACCGAGGTGCTGAAGGACATCAGCTTTTCGCTGGAAAAGGGCGAATCGCTGGCGATCATCGGCTCCTCCGGCAGCGGCAAGACCACGCTGCTGCGCTGCCTCAATCACCTGGAGACGCCCGACCGGGGCAGCATCCGCGTGAACGGCGAGACCATATTCGACGCCTCGTCCGACGCGGGCGTGAGCGGCACCGAGATGCGCCGCCGCCGTCTGCATTTCGGGCTGGTGTTCCAGTCGTTCAACCTGTTCCCGCAATACACGGCGTTTCAGAACGTGGTGCTGGCCAGCGAGCTGCTGGCCCGCGAGAGGCCGGACTACAAGGCGCGCAGGAAGGCGATTCTGGATGAAATCCATGAAAACGGGCGCCGCCTGCTCGATTCGGTCGGCCTGTCCGCGAAGGCGGACAGCTATCCGCACCAGCTCTCCGGCGGCCAGCAGCAGCGCGTGGCCATCGCGCGGGCGCTGGCGCTGAATCCCGACATCCTCTGCTTCGACGAGCCCACCTCCGCGCTCGACCCCGAGCTGACCGGCGAGGTGCTGAACGTCATCCGCTCGCTGGCCGCGCGCAGCACGACGATGATCATCGTCACGCACGAGATGCAGTTCGCGCGGCAGGTGGCCGACAACGTGCTGTTTATGGACCGCGGCGTCGTCGTCGAATACGGCCGGCCGGCGGATGTCATCGACAATCCGAAGCAGGAGCGGACAAGGCGCTTTCTGGAGAATTATTTCAACGCCTGAGGCGCGTGAACAAAACGCCTGTCCGGCTTTTTGCGCCGGGCAGGCGTTGATTCGGTCGGCGGCCGCGCCGTCAGGCGCTTCCGGCGCGCTCCAGGGCGGCCAGCCGCACGGCGACGGGGAAAAGCTCCATCACCTGCTTCAGCTCGTCCATGGGCGGGAAGGTGGGCGCGATGCGGATGACGCTGTCCTCCGGGTCGCGGCCGTCCGGAAACGGCGACCCGGCCGGCGTCAGCGTGACGCCCGCCCCGGCACACAGCTGCACGATGCGCTTCGCGCAGCCCTTCGGCGCGCGGAAGCAGATAAAGTATCCGCCGCGCGGCCGGCTCCAGGCGGCGATGTCGCTGAGCTCCCGATCCATGACGCCGAGCACGTATTCGAACTTTGGCCGGATGATCGAGGCGTGCTTCATCATGTGCGCCTCGACCGCCGCCATGTCCGGCAGGAAGCGCGCGTGACGGAGCTGGTTTACCTTGTCGTAGCACACCAGCTGGTAGGTCATGAGCGCCGCGTGCCGCGCGATGTTGCGGGGGCTGGCGGCCATGGCCGACACGCCGCCGCCTGCGAAGGTGATCTTCGAGGTCGAGGTGAACATCAGCACCCGGTCCCCGTGGCCCGCGGCCGCGCAGGCCTCGTACATGTTCTTCAGGTGATCCCGGCGCGCCTCGTCGGGATAGAGATGATGCACGCAGTAGGCGTTGTCCCAGATGATGCGAAAGTCCGGCGCGGCGGTTTCCATCGCGGCCAGCCGGTCGACGGTCCTGTCGGAATAGGTCACGCCGGAGGGGTTGCCGTACATTGGCACGCAGATCATGCCCTTCACGGCCGGGTCGCGCGCGAGCGATTCGATCATGTCCATGTCCGGCCCGTCGTCGCGCGTGGGCACGGGGACGGTCTCGAGGCCCAGCGTGCGGCACATGTTGAAGTGCCAGTCGTAGCCCGGCACGGGGCAGAGGATTTTCACGCATTTCAGACGGCCCCAGGGCGTGTCGCCCTCCAGCGGGCCGTTGATGATCGCCCGCGTGAGCGCGTCGTGGATGAGATTGATGCTGGAATTGCCGCCCACGATGACCTGCGCCGCCGGCACGCCCAGCAGCGCTCCGAACAGCCGCTTCATCTCCGGGATGCCGGTCGGGTCGCCGTAATTGCGCGCATCCACGCCGTCCTCGCTGAGGAAGCTGTCTTTCAGATCCAGCATGGGCAGCGAGAGGTCGAGCTGCGCCGCCTCGGGCTTGCCGCGCGACATGTCGAGCCGGAGCGCGCGCGACCGGAACGCCTCATACTGCGCCCTGAGCGCGCTCAAATTCATGTTTTCATGCGTCATATTCATGCGTCAGCTGCCTTCTTTGGAATTGATTGGATTATTATACCATGGAAAGCGGCGGTTGGAAAGGGGGAAACACCTTGCAGCTCATTCGGAAAATGACGGACGAGTATGCGGGCTGCCTGTTCGACGAATCCCGCACCATGGGCCGGGCCGATTACGTCGCCTTCCCGACGGGCGAGGGCGAAGTGGCGGAGGTCGTGCGCTGGTGCGCGGAAAACGGGGTTCCGCTCACCGCGCAGGGCGGGCTGACCGGCCTGGCAGGCGGGGCGAGCCCCGAACGCGGGCTGGCGCTCAACCTCTCGCGCATGGACCGGATCCTCGGCATGCGCCGGGATGAGCGGGGCGTGTATTACCTGCGCGTGCAGCCCGGGCTGCTGCTGGCGCAGCTGCGGCGCGCGCTGGCGGCGAAGTCGTTCGACATTTCGGACTGGGACGAGGATTCCGTTGAGACGCTGCGGCCCGTTCGGCCCGGACAGCTGTTTTTCCCGCCCGATCCCACCGAGCCGACGGCCAGCCTGGGCGGCATGGCGGCCTGCAACGCCTGCGGCGCGCGCTCCGTGCTGTACGGCTGCACGCGCGCGCACGTGAACGCGCTGCGCGTCGTGCTCGCAAACGGCCGCGTGACGCAGCTCGTGCGCGGCCGGGACAGGGCGCGGGGCCGGCGCGCGGCGCTGCCGCTGGAGGGCGGCGGCGTTTTCGAGATCGAGCTGCCGCCGTTCGACACCCCGGACATCAAGGACGCGGGGTACTTCATCCGCGAGAACATGGATCTGGTCGACCTGTTCATGGGCAGTCAGGGCACGCTGGGCGTCATCAGCGAGCTGGAGCTCGCGCTGATGCCCGCGCCGAAGCACCTGTGGGGCCTTACCGCGTTTTTTCCGGACGATGAGAACGCGTTGGCCTATGTGCGCGCCATGAAGGGGCATCCCGACCCCGGCGTTCCCTTTTTCCCGCACAGGGCGGCCTCCATCGAGTTTTTCGACAAAAACGCGCTGGACATGGTGGTTGCCCAGAAGGCGGTCACGCCGGCCTTCCGGCAGCTGCAGGAGCTGCCGGATCACCATAACTGCGCCGTGTATGTCGAATTCAACGGCGGCGATCCGGGCGCCATGACGCCCATGCTGCGGGAGCTGACCGGCGTGCTCGACGCCGTGGGCGGCGACGCGGCGCGGACCTGGGTGGCGCGGGATCAGCGGGAGCTGGAGCAGCTGCTGTTCTTCCGGCACAGCGTCCCCGAGACCATCGACCTCATCGTCGAGGAAAACAGGAAGCGGGAGCCGTGCATCACCATCCTGTCCACCGACATGGCCGTGGACGACGCGCACTTCGACGAGCTGTTCCACATCTACCGGCGCGATCTCGCTGCGACCGCGCTCCGCTGGGTCATTTTCGGCCACATTGGCGAGAACCACGTGCACCCCAACATCCTGGCGCGCACGAGGGCGGAATACGAGCAGGGCCACGCCATCTTTGAGAAGTGGGCGCGCGACGTGCACCGGATGGGCGGCAGCATTTCCGCCGAGCACGGCGCGGGCAAGATCAAGAGAAAGCTGGCGCTCATCATGTACGGCCCGGAGCGGATGCGGGCGCTTGTGGCGCTCAAACGCGCGTTTGACCCGCAGCTCCTGCTCGGGCCCGGCAACATCCTGACCATCGACGGGGAGGCGCGTCCATGAACATCTGCGTCTGTGTCAAGCAGGTGCCCGCGTCCAACGAGACGCGGCTCGATCCGGTGACGCACACCATCATCCGGGAGGGCGCCGAGGGCATCCTCAATCCGTTCGACGCTTTTGCCGTCGAGGAGGCGGTGCGGCTGAAGGCGCGCTTCGGCGGCCGCGTGACGGCGCTCTCGATGGGCATTCCCGCGGCGGAGGCCATGCTGCGCCGCGTGATCGCCGTGGGCGCGGACGACGCCGTGCTGCTCACCGACCGCGCGTTCGCCGGCTCCGACACGCTGGCCACGGCGCGCGTCCTCGCCCGGGCCGTCGGGAAGCTGGGCCTGCCGGATCTCATCCTGTGCGGCCGCATGGCGACCGACGGCGACACCGCCCAGGTCGGGCCCATGCTGGCGGAAAACCTCGGCCTGCCGCACGTGAGCGACGTGGCCGCCGTCGAGTCGCTGGAGGACGGCGCGCTCACCGTCCGCCGCCTGACCGACGATGGGTACGCGCGCGTGCGCGTGCGGCTGCCCGCGCTGCTGACGGTGCTCAGGGAAATCAATGTCCCGCGCCTGCCCTCCATTGAGGGCGTCCTCCGGGGGGAGGCGGCCGGGATCGCCGTGTGGGATCACGACAGCGTGGCCATGCCGCCCGAGCAGGCCGGCCTGGCCGGCTCCGCCACGCGCGTGGTCAGGACCGTGCGGCCCGACCTGTCGGTAAAGACCGTCGCCATTGAGGGGACCCCGGCGGAGCAGGCGGCGGCGCTGATCGACTGCCTGCGCGCAGAAAAGCTGATCGGAACGGAGGAACAGCCATGACGGACAGGATCAGACCCGGCGGCGTATGGGTCTACTGCGAGCAGAGCGGCCCGGCCGTGCGGCCCGTCTCCCTTGAGCTGCTGGGGCAGGCCGCGCGGCTTGCCGGGCGCATGGGCCGCGCCGTCACAGCCGTGCTTATCGGCGGCGACGTGAAGGGGCTGGCCGCCCGCCTCGCCGCATACGGCGCGGATATCGCGCTGTGCGTTCAGGACGACGCGCTGGCGTTTCCGGACGAGCTGCGGTATGCGGACGAGCTGGCCGCGCTGGCCGCAGCATACCGTCCCGACGCGCTGCTGCTGGGCGCGACGGCGTTCGGGCGCTCGCTCGCGCCGCGTCTGGCCGCGCGCCTGGGCACCGGGCTCACCGCCGACTGTACGGCGCTGGAAATCGACCCGGAAAGCGGCCTGCTTCTGCAGACCCGCCCGGCCTTCGGCGGCAATCTCATGGCGACGATCGTCTGCCCGGCCGGGCGGCCGCAGATGGCGACGGTGAGGCCGAGGGTGTTCGCCGCGCCGCGCCCGGACGCCTCGCGCGCCTGCGAGGTCATCGTCGGGCGGCCGGTGAGCCGTGAAAGCCCCGTGGAGCTCATAGAGCGGATCGCGTCGGACAGCGAGCTCGGCATCGGCGAGGCGGATGTGCTCGTTTCCGTCGGTCAGGGCATCGGCGGCGCGGCGAACATCGAGCTGGCGGAGGCGCTGGCGCGGCGGCTTCACGGCGCGCTCTCGGCCAGCCGCCCGATGGTGGACAGCGGCCTGGTGCCCTACGCCCGGCAGGTGGGGCAGACCGGCAAGACCGTCGCCCCGCGGCTGTACATCGCGCTGGGCATCTCCGGGGCCGTCCAGCACATGGCGGGCGTGGCCGCGCGGACCATCGCGGCCGTGAACACCGACCCGGACGCCCCCATCTTCCGGTACGCGCATTACGCCGTGCGCTGCGACTGCGGGGCGTTTCTGCGGGAAATGCTGGAAAAGCTGAATTGATCCTTCCATACTCGTTCCATGAAGAACCCTCTTTTCCTCCCGGGGTGTGTTTCCGGATCCGGAAGGACGCCGAAAATGCGCCCCGGGGATTCTGACGGCACACTCCGGAAGCCAGATGGCATCAGACAGGGCGCCGGGGCCGCGCCTTTCTCCGCCCGGCTTTGCCGGAACGAAAAACACTTGCCGCTTTGCCCACATTTTGGAAGGAATTCAGAACGAAAAACACACGCTAATTTACAGAAAAGCGGGTTTTTCCTTCATATTGGCGTGATATAGTGTCATCAGGTATCGTTTACACGCCGCCTCGTTCCGGGAGGCATTCGGAGGAAACACGCATGAACCCCACACTCAGTCTGGGCATCGACATCGGCTCGACCACGGCGAAGATCGTGCTGGTCGACGGAAATGATATACTCTATCAGAAATACGAACGACATCTCTCCCAGGTCCGGCAAAAGCTGTACGACATGGTGCAGGAAATCCGGCCGCTCATTGCGGGCAGGGCCTTCACCGCGGCCATTTCCGGTTCGGCGGGGATGGGCCTGGCCGAGGCGGCCGGCATCCCCTTTGTTCAGGAGGTCTACGCCACGAGCGAAACCGTGCGCGCGCTGGAGCCCGGGGCCGGAACGGTCATCGAGCTGGGCGGGGAGGACGCCAAGGTCATTTTCTTCAAGGGCGGCATCGACGAGCGCATGAACGGCTCCTGCGCCGGGGGAACGGGCGCGTTCATCGACCAGATGGCCACGCTGCTCGACGTGTCCCTCGAGGAGATGGACGCGCTCAGCCTGGACGCGGAGAGGCTTTATCCCATCGCGTCCCGCTGCGGCGTGTTCGCAAAGACCGACATTCAGCCGCTGCTGAACCAGGGCGCGCGCAGGGCCGACGTGGCGGCCAGCATCTACCAGGCCGTGGTCAATCAGACCATCGCCGGGCTCATCCAGGGCCGCACCATTGAAAAGAAGGTGCTGTTTCTCGGCGGCCCGCTCTACTACTGCCGGGGGCTCCGCAGGCGCTTCGCCGAAACCCTGAACCTGAACGGAGACGAAGCCGTGTTTCCCGAATACGGGCGCTTCGCCGTGGCGATCGGCGCGTCGATTTACGCGCGCTCCTCCGGCAGGGGCTTTACGGATGAATCGCTCGACGCCGCGCTGCAGAACGCGCTGCGCGCCCAGACCCATTCGAGCCGGCTGGCGCCGCTGTTTGCCGACGAGGCGGAGTACCGGGCGTTCGCGCGGCGCCACGCGAGGGCCACCGTGCCCGCGCGCGACCTGGCGGACTACGCGGGCCGGGCCTGGCTGGGCATCGACTGCGGCAGCACCACGACCAAGCTGGTGCTGCTCTCAAAGGACCGCGAGATCCTCTACAGCTACTACAGCTCCAATCAGGCCAATCCGGTGGGCATCATCCGCGGTCAGCTCGAGAAGATCCGCGCGCTGTGCGCGGACCGGATCGTCATCGCGGGCAGCGCCGTCACGGGTTATGGCGAGGAGCTGGTGAAGAATGCGTTTGGCGTGGACATCGGCGTGGTGGAGACCATCGCGCACTACACCGCCGCGCGCCATTTTCGCCCGAACGTCGATTTTATCATCGACATCGGCGGACAGGACATCAAGTGCTTCAGGATCCGGGGCGGCGCGATCGATTCGATCACGCTCAACGAGGCCTGCTCCTCCGGCTGCGGCTCGTTCATCGAGACCTTCGCGCGCTCCATGGGCTACACGGCGGCCGAGTTCGCTGCGCTGGGCCTGAAATCCGCCGCCCCGGTCAACCTGGGCAGCCGCTGCACGGTGTTCATGAACTCCTCCGTGAAGCAGAGCCAGAAGGAAGGCGCGACGGTGGAGGACATCTCGGCCGGCCTGTCCATCAGCGTGGTGAAGAACGCCATCTACAAGGTGATCCGGGCCAACTCGCCGAAGGAGCTGGGCGAGAGCATCGTGGTGCAGGGCGGCACCTTCCTCAACGACGCCGTGCTGCGCGCCTTCGAGAAGGAGTTGGGCGGAGAGGTTGTGCGCCCGGCCATCGCCGGCCTGATGGGCGCCTACGGGGCGGCGCTGTACGCCATGCGGCTGGAGAAAAGCGCGCTCATTTCCGCCGAAGCGCTGGCCGGCTTCCAGCACACGGCCAAATCCGCCGTGTGCCAGGGCTGCACCAACCACTGCCATCTGACCGTCAACACCTTCGCCGGCGGTCGCCGCTTTGTCTCCGGCAATCAGTGCGAGAAGGGCGCCGGGCTGAAGCTCACCGGCGAGAAGCTGCCCAATCTGTATGAATTCAAGCGGGAAAAAATATACGGTCTGCCCGCGGGCGAGAACCGACGGGGCCGCATCGGCCTGCCCATGGCGCTGGGCATGCTGGAGCTGGCTCCGCTGTGGCACGGCATCTTCACGGCCCTGGGCTTTGAGGTTGCGCTTTCCGGGCCGTCCACGCGCCGTGTGTACGAAAAGGGACAGTTTTCCATTCCCTCGGACACGGCCTGTTACCCGGCCAAGATCATGCACGGCCATATCGAGACGCTGATCGACGAGGGCGTGGACGCCATCTTCTACCCCTGCCTGAGCTACAACCTCGACGAGGGCGGCGACAATCACTACAACTGTCCGGTCGTGGCGTACTACTCTCAGCTGCTGCACGGCAACATGGACCGCCTGAAGACGGTGAAGTTCCTCTATCCGTTCTTCAACATCAACAGCGAGAGCGAGCTGCGCCGCGAATTTGTGCGCTTCCTGGCCGGGGCCTTCCCGGACATGCGCTTCGGGCCGGGCGAGGTGAAGGCCGCCGTGCGGGCCGGCATGAAGGCCCAGCGGGATTACATGGCCGCCGTGCGTTCCGAAGGGGAGCGGGCGCTGGCGTGGGCCCGCGAGCGCGGCAGGCGCATCATGATTCTCGCCGGCCGGCCCTATCACATTGATCCGGAGATCAGCCATGGCATCGACAGGCTGGCGGTGTCGCTGGGCTTCGCGGTGGTGAGCGAGGACAGCGTGTTCGGGCTGGCGGATCTGCCGCGCGTGCGCGTGCTCAACCAGTGGACGTATCACTCCCGGCTGTACCGCGCCGCGCAGTATGCCGCCGAGCACGAAGACACGCAGCTGGTGCAGCTGGTTTCCTTCGGCTGCGGCGTCGACGCCATCACGACCGACGAGGTGCGCGCCATCCTGGAGGCGCACGGCAAGTACTATACGCAGATCAAAATCGACGAGATCACCAACCTTGGCGCGGTGAAGATTCGCCTGCGGAGCCTGATCGGCGCGCTGGAGGAGAAATGACGAGGTGACGGACATGCCGGATAAAAAAACCTACTATGTGCCTTTTACGGAGGAGATGAAGAAGGATTACACCATCCTCGCGCCCAACATGCTGACGCTGCATTTCCGCCTGCTGATGCAGGTGCTGCGCAATCACGGCTATCACATGGAGCTGCTGGAGACGGACGATCCCTCCATCATTGAGACGGGTCTCAAATACGTCCACAACGACACGTGCTATCCGGCGATTCTGGTCATCGGGCAGTTCATCTCCGCCATTCAGAGTGGCAAATATGATCCGCACAGGGTGGCGCTGATCTATTTCCAGACCGGCGGAGGCTGCCGCGCGTCGAACTACATCAACCTGCTGCGCAAGGCGCTGGCCAAGGCGGGCTATGAGTACATTCCCGTCATTTCCATGAGCCTGAGCGCGCTCGAGGAGCATCCCGGCTTCAGGCTGAGCGTCCGCACGCTGATCGAGCTGATCCACGCGGTGCTCTTCGGCGATCTGCTGATGTCGCTCCGGAACCAGTGCAAGCCCTACGAGCTGAATCCCGGCGACAGCGACGCGCTGGCCGATCGCATTTCGCACGAGCTGGCCGATAAAATGAAGAAGGATCCGGCCTACTTCGCCCAGACGCAGGCCATCTACCGGCGCATTCTGGACGGGTATGCGGCGATTCCGCGCAGGGACGAAAAAAAGGTCCGCGTGGGCATTGTGGGGGAGATCTACGTCAAGTTCTCCCCGCTGGGCAACAACCATCTCGAACAGATGCTGGTGGACGAGGGCGCCGAGGTGGTCACGCCGGGCCTGTTCGATTTCCTCACCTTTGGCATTTACGTCAAGCTGGTGGACACGAAGCTGTACGGCGTCAAAAGGCTGCGCTATCCCCTCATGCTGGCGGCCTATCGCATTCTGCTCAGCAAGCAGAAGGGCCTGATCGACGCCGTCAGGAAGGACGGCCGGTTCCGCGCGCCCACGCCGTTCCGGCGCATCGTCGAGCTGGGCCGCGAGGTGATCGACGACGGCGTGAAGATGGGGGAGGGGTGGCTGCTGCCCGCCGAAATGCTGGAGCTGAACGACAGCGGCGTGCACAACGTGGTGTGCGCGCAGCCCTTCGGCTGCCTGCCCAACCACATTGTCGGCAAGGGCATGATGAAGCCCATCAAGGAAAAGCACCCGGAGATCAATCTCGTCGCCATCGACTATGACTCCGGCGCCACGCGCGTCAACCAGGAAAACCGCATCAGGCTGATGCTGTCCAATGCGGTGAAGCCGTGAAAGCGCGCCGGGATTCCCGGCCCAAATAGTGAAAAGCCCGAGACAGCCCGGTTCAGCGAGCGTTTCGGGCTTATGTCGCGGGCATTTTGGCGAAACACAACTGCGCCGCAGCCCGGGCACGCGCTTTGTATCAAAAACCCGTGTCGGGAGGCGGCGGGGTATGTCAGGCCGATTTTAGAGGATCATGACAAAGACTGACGGTTGTGCAGCTTTGTGCGGACGGGGCCGCGTCCGCGCCGACGCGGGCAGCGTCACGCGCATATAATGCTACCAATAGCGTTACCAATAGACAGGCATTTTGCCGTATATAGCCATAGAGACGCATAAAACCCATCGCCGCGCGGATCGCACAAAAAAGCCCGAAACGCCTTGATTCTCCTGGCGTTTCGGGCTTATGGCGGAGAAGCCGGGATTTGAACCCGGGCGACGCTCATCGCATCCTACTCCCTTAGCAGGGGAGCCCCTTCGGCCTCTTGGGTACTTCTCCAAACAAAAGACCTGTGGCGGAGAGAGAGGGATTCGAACCCCCGGTGCCTTTCGGCATCACTGGTTTTCAAGACCAGCGCCTTCAACCACTCGGCCATCTCTCCGTAACCAGCAAGCAATATTGTATATCAATCGCGCGGCAAAGTCAAGATGTCGGACGTTTTTTAACATTTCATCGCGGCAAAATCCCTGTTCAGCCTGCGGCCCGCGCGGTCGGCCCGGACGCCGGGCATTGCGTTGAGGAATCGTTTTTTTTGTGTTGATCCCTTGACAGTGCGTTCATTCTGCGTTATAATAGCTTGCGTTGACGGCAGCGGCCATCTGTGGAGAGTTGGCTGAGTGGTCTAAGGCGCACGACTGGAAATCGTGTGTGCGTTGATAGCGCACCTAGGGTTCAAATCCCTAACTCTCCGCCACGCGAAAACCCCCGGAATCATTGAGATTTCGAGGGTTTTTGCTTGTTCAAAAAGGCGTTTTACCCCTAATTTTACCCCTAACAGGTTTTTTTACCCCATTTTTGAGCGAAAACGCGGCTCAAATCCACTCATTCAGAGCATAGAAAAGGCAGGACGGTTTTTTCCATCCTGCCGGGTGTCTGGTCAAAGGATTTCGCCGCCATGATACTTCTCAATCAGCAGCCGTTGATTGTGTAGGCTCACCGCGATTGAAAAGGCGAGATAGTCATAAATGAGGACGCTTTCACGCTTTCCGGTCTCGAAATCCGCCCACATGCTGAATGGATCTGGAAGCGCGCGCCGTGAATCCGGGCTCCACTCTTCGGATACCGACGAATGATCGCAGTTGTGCAAGCCGTTCTTCGTAGAGCGCAGCTTTCGGATATAAACGGCGATTTCTCGCCCAAACAGGTCGCACAGACAATCTTCCGTTACCGCGTCGCGGGTCTGACTGGTATAGAAACAATGAGCCTTGAAAAGGTTACGGGCGTCTTCTTCACTCAGGATTTTGTCAATCATGATTGCTTGCCTCCTCTTTCTCTTGTGTTCCACCGCGGGGCCGTGCTATAATAGCTTCAGCCCCGCGGCCTTCTGTGTTTCGTCGTGTGGCCCGGCCTGCCGCTGTACCAAAGCGGCAGGCCTTTACTTCTTCGCCATGATTGCCGCCGCGCGCTGCGCCTCCGCCTCGGTCAGGTTTCCGCCGATCATGTAGCGCAGCGCGAGCGCCGCGTCGGCCAGCGTGTCGAACCGGGCAAGAATGCCGTCGCGGTCGTCCAGCAGCCAGTAGGCATCCGGCTTGCCGCCTCTGCCGCGCACATGTCTAACCATCATGCTACCACCTCCTGCGTCTGGCTCTCGGCGAAGAAGCTGCCTGTGTAGGTCGCGCCGTCGCCCCGGCTGCCGTAGATCAGCACCGCCTGAAACAGTGCCTTGCTGCCGTGGATCACCTCGCGGCCTCTTGCCTTCCAGCCCGCCCAGGTGTTCACGGCCTCGGAGACGCCCGCCGCGGTCCTTGCCGCCTCGATGCGCGCCGCGTTGATGGGTTCCGCCTTCGCGCTGAGCCATGCCCGATGAAGCGCCTCCGCGAAGCTCACAGCCGCCTTGCGGAAGATGCGCCACGCGTGGGCCATGATTTCCCTCAGATCGTACTTCATGCCTCTTACCTCCTTTTCATCTTGTGTCCTTGTCGGGTTCAGCTCGGGGAAGGCGGCGGAGGGCATTGCTGCTTGTACTTTATCCATTTCCGCGCATCATCCGGTTCCGCTCTTGCCTGGCCTTCTTTGCCCTTACGGGGTGACTGCCTTGGCCTTCCTTCAAGATCTGGATATATTATAGCATAGTGGTACCACTATGTCAATTAAGGGATTGTTAAACATACTGGTTCCACTATTTTTCTCTAGACACTTATCTACATCTGTGATATACTGATACCAGATCAAAAGGGGTGATTTGATGGGTCGTACCTCCACAACGGTAAAAGACCGCTGGAACAAAAACAACTACGATGATGTGCGCATACGCCTCCCAAAGGGCCGTAAAGCCGCCGTAGAGGCGTTTGCCCGTGAACATGGGGAATCTGTCAACGGCCTTGTAAACACGCTTCTACGGGCCGAAATGGGGCTTTCAGAGGTGGAATGGAGAAAAAGCGAAGCGAAGGAGGAATAAACCATGCCGACAATCTGCATGTTCTACGGCATTCTGATCAAAATGAACTGGATGGACGTGGGCCAGCATAACCAGCCGCATTTTCACGCCTTCTATGGCGACTTTGAAGCGTCGTTCGCGCTGGATGGTGAAATCCTGGCCGGAGAGTTTCCAAAGCGCCAGGCGGCGTTTGTGAAGGCCTGGGCGCTGCTTCATGAGGATGATTTGCGCGCGGACTGGAAGCTGGCCATGAACGGCGAGGAAACCTTCCGCATCGACCCGCTGAAATAAGGGGGGACTTTACCATGACAGAAATCATCAGAGGGGCGGAGGCACTGGGGCCGCGTGTGCGCGCCGTTACCGCCATGCCGGACTACCGTCTCGACCTGACCTTTACAAACGGCGAGCGCCGTATTTTTGACGCTTCGCCGCTGTTGGAATGGCCCGCTTATCGACCGCTAAAGAATATCGCGCTGTTCACCTCCGCCCGCGCTGAATATGGTTCCGTTTGCTGGCCGGGCGATATCGACTGCTGCCCGGATCGTCTATACCGCGACAGTGTGCCCGTTCCAGAGATAAGGTCGGAAAAAATGTACCCCTGAACAACATCTGAATCATAAAAGTGTCTCCGGGTAGCGGCAACTACTCGGAGGCATTTTGCTTGTAGTCTCTGAAACTATGGTCACTCAGTTATCAACGGCCTGTGAGAAAATAGCATAGGGCGTGGAGATATTGCGCGCGTAGAAGTCAGACGCGCTTTCATACGGCGCTTCCTGCGTCAGATCGTCCGGGTTGATGTGTTCATTGTGAATATCCGCCTGTCGAAGTCTGTTCAGTTCCGCGGCCCGCGTCGCGCCAGTGCCATTCAAAACGCGCTTGCAGGCTTTGAGAAGGTTATCGATAGCCCGTTCTCCCTCTGCGATGGACAGGCCCGCCGTGGCGAGGGCGTTATAATTGCGGTGGGCTACGCCGCTATTCCGCGCAATTTCCTCAACCATAGCGAGGCCTGCGCCGTTCCCGCGCATGGCGTTTGCCGCCGCGTCAAGCTCGTTCAAGGTCACTTTCTCACGCATTTTCAAGGCTTGCAGGATTCGCAGCTGTTCATCGGTCGGCGCGGCCATCGCGCGCACGCTGTTGGCCTTGCGCATGGATTCTATCATGACACTAACCGTGTCAGCGGCTTTCGCCCTGGCTTCATCCACAATGGCGCGGCGGGCCTTGTCGGCTTCCTTGTGGGTATCGTCATAGTATTTGCTGCCCTTTGCCGTTTCGAGAGGCTTCAACTTTGCCAGGTATTCAGCGCGGGCAGCGCTGCGCGCGTCCGTGAAATCCTTCATAGCAGAAAAGAGAATATCCGTCCTTTTCATGGGTTCCTGCATGTTTTTTACCTTCTTTCCGGGCATGAAGCCCTTGTTTTATGTCCTTTTTCGTCCGGCTTCTTCCGGTGTGCGGACGATGATGTCCAGCCATTCCGCGCCCTCTGGCACGCGGTCGCAGGGGTATTCCTTCTCAGTCCCATCGGCCAGTCGCACCAGCGCGGTCACGGTTGCCAGGTCAGACACCCGCCCCCGCTCCAGCGCCGCCAGTCGCTCTCTAATCGTCGTCCGCATTTTCCAGCGCCTCCAGCCGTTCTTCGATGTCCGCAAATTCCGCCACGCGCAGCCCGTCCGCGATGATGATCCGCGCGGCGCGGATTCGGTCGGCGTCCTCCGCCCCGTCGCTGTTCATGATGTCCGCCAGCACGTTCACCGCCGCGGGCATGTGCTTCTGCATCTCGGCGGAGGCGGATTTCAGCAGGTCGGCGCAGGCTTTTTTGTATTCCGCGGCAAATTCGGGTATTTGCCGGAAATTGTAGGCCGTACGCACGCTCACGCCCGCCGCCCTCGCCGCCGCCTCGATGGTCGGTTCAGTCAGCAGCGCGCGCAGAAGCCGCGTCTGCGTTGGTGTCAGCATCCATTTTCACCTCTTTCCCGATGCGCCACAGCGCCGCGTCCTCGACGACGCTCGACCAGCTTGTATTGAAGGCCCTGACGCCCTTTCGCGCATAGAAGTTTGTCTGTAAATCCAGCCAGTAGGCCCGCAGCGCCATGTCCTGCCGCAGGTGATTCATTCCGCGCCGCCCGGCCCGTTTCAGTGCCTCCGCCGCCTCGCCGGTCTCAGCGGCCAGCGCGCCGTAACTCAGGCCGTGCAGCTCATGCCCTTCGATCACGGCCCGCTCAGGCTCTTCCAGACGCGCCACAGCGGCCCGCACTGTCTCACAGGTCTGTTCCCGCTGCATCGCCTCGCAGGCGTCCGGCAGGCTCTCATCCGCGATCATGTCGCCGATGGTGTCGCCGTCAGGATCATCGCCAGAAAGCGGCGCATTCAGGCTCACCGCGCCCAGGTCGGCACGGCGGCGGGCGGAGGCGACGCCCAGCAGCGCGCGCATTTCGCGCTGTATGTGCCATCCAGCCCACCCCGCCCATGTTTTGCCGCCGTTTGGGTCGAAGGTCTCAGCGGCCTTCCACACGCCGATATGACCGGCTTGTATCAGGTCTTCGAGGTCTGCCGCGCGGTTCAATTCGCAGAGGCGGAGGTAGCGGCGTGCAATCAGGCAGATCAGGCCGTGATTTGCCTTTGACAGGGCTTCCATGTCCATTTGACAGCACCTCCCGGAGATGGTAGAATAATCGTGCGTTTGCCATCCCGCCGCCTCCGGGCGGCTTTTTACGCCCCTTCCAGCGCCTCCGCCTCCGTGCCTGGCAGCATCGGCGACAGCGCGCCCATGAGCGGCGCGATTTCCTCATCCCGCACTCGCCCGGCACACTGGAACATGATTTGGCTGTACTCGATTCCGCTGCCGCTGGTGGCCTTCATGAGAGAGAAGCGCGTCGCCACCTGCCAGGGCTGCAGGCCCCGCGGCGACAGCACCCGCGCCACGTACTGCGCCCAGTTCGCCACGCTCATGGTGGGCACCTTCAGCGCCACGGGCAGCGGCTCGCCCTCTGCCATCACGAGAAGCTGAACCATGTTCCGGCAGGCCTTGCCCCGGCCCCCGTCCCGGCTCCCCATGCGATTCCACGGACAGGCCCGGCAGGCGTGTTCCACGCCGTCGGTGTCGTAGCCGGAGAGCCCGTCCCGGCTCATGCAGCGCGGCGTCCTGTCCGCGCCGGCCTCGCCATATTCATGATCCCACCGCGCATTGATGAAGCTGGCGCTCAGCACGATCCCGGTAAAGCTGGTCACGTATTCCGGCGCATCGGGCGTCTCGCCCGGAAACTCGAAGGCCTTCCCGCCGCCAGCAGGCACATGCACCCGGCTCACGGGCAGCTCACTGGCCCCGGCCAGCGCCTCCACCGTCCGGCGGATGGTGTCGATGGTTCCGCCTACCTGCATCGTGCTGGCGGGCAGTTCTGCGGTCAGGTCTGTCAATCGTCCCATGTTCATTCCTCGCTTTCTTCTCCGCGCACTTTGAACACCCGCGCGGTGGTCTCGGTCTTCACTGTGTCCAAATCCAAATCAGGGAACAGCGCGCGCAGCTTCTTCTCGCTGATTGCGCGCCGCGTCTGGTTTCGCCAGGTCGCCCTGGCGGAGGTTCCGTTCAGCGCCTCCGCCTCACCCAGCCGCGCCTTCAGGCGGTTCTCTGCCTCCGCTATGCGCGTGTCAAGCGCCTTCTTCTCGTCCTTCATGGCCAGCAGCTCGCCCATGAGCGCGTCGTCTTCCGGCCCCGCGTCCAGCGTCAGGCCTTCGGCGCGCGGGTACAGAGCCGCCAGCGCCGCGCCAGTGCTTTCCAGGCCGTCAGGCGGCGGAGGCTGCCGCTTCGTCACATGATCCCGCCAGAAGGCTTCCTCCGCCTGGATCAGCGCCGCCAGATCATCCCGCGCGGCCTCCGCCTCGATGGTGAAGGTGAGAAGGTCAGTCCCGTACACCAGCACCGCCAGATACCAGCGATCCCAGCCGGTCACGGCCAGGTAGTGGAGGCATTGGCAGTAGTATTCCAGCGGGAAGTCGCCGTTTCTGTACCGCATGAGATGCAGGTCTTTCGAGGTTTTGCACTCCAGCCCGGCCCGCTCGCCGATGATGCGCCGGTCGATATCCGCGATCATGCAGGGGTGAACCGTGGAGCGCAGCATGCCATATTCCCGGCGGAGGCGGAGGCCTGTCGCCTCACTGAAGCGCCGCGCCACGTATTCCTCCAGGTCGCGGCCTTGCCTCATGGCCTCGGTCTCTTCCTCCGCCCGCTCCGCGCCCAGCTTGTCGGCATACACGGCGAACGGCCCGCGCCAGGGATTCACGCCCAGCACCGCCGCCGCGTCGCTGCCGCCGATCCCGGAGCGGCGGAGGCTCAGCCAGTCCGCGCGGGAGAGGTTTCGCGTGTCGGCAAATGTGGTGTATTTACTCATGCCTGCCCACCTCCGCCGCGGAGTATGCGCAGCCAGTCGGACAGGTGCATGGTAACAAGCCACGGTTGACGGTTCCGCCTGTGCGCCACAAGAGGCACGCGGCCCGCCGCATCATGTTCGGCTTGTTTCATGGCCTCGCCCACGTTCAGGCGCTCCACGCGCTTGACCTCGAAATGATAGCCCTCTAGGCCCTCCGCCGAAATGTCAGGGTTGTCATAGCCGCCTACGTCGCGCTGGTCATTGCGACGGGCAGGGAAGCCCGCCTCGGTGAGGAGGGCGGCAAGTTCGCGCTCGCCAGCGCTGCCCTTCGCCTTGGGGTTCTTCACTCCGCTTCACCTCCGCCCGCGTCCAACCGCAGCTTGTCAACCAGCGGGCAGACAAGGCGTGCCATGTCTTCGCGCACAGATGATGGAATCTGCACTTGCTCGCGCTGTTCCTCCAGCATAGCTGCATACCGTCGTTCAAACTGTGCGGAGATCACACCCGCCGGGCTGTCACCGGCGCAGATTTCCCGCCAGCCTCCCACCTGCTGCACCGCGCGCCAGATGTTTTCCCCCAGTTCATGCCGTGCTTCGTCCGGGCGATAAAAGCCATACCAGGAGGCGGCACGCTGGACGCGTGCCCACGCCTCGCCCGCGCTCGGAACGCCCTGTGCCTCTTGCACCGCCTTCGCCACGGCCTCACGCACGTCGGCCACGCTCGGCGGAAATTTCAGGACGGCGCACATGCGCTTAACCGCGGCGCTCACAACCTCGGCGGGTAAGTCGTTCAGCATTTCATGCCAAAGGTTGACGGTCAGCTCATCTGCCCGAAGGCGAGACGATGGGTAAAGGGCGACGATGGTCTGCAGAAGGGTCGCTGTTTCAGGCCTGTTCATCCTTCGTTCTCCTCCTCGGCGAATTTCGCTTTAAGCCGCTCAAACTCAGTAATACGGGGATCGACGGGCATTCCCTCTCCATTTCCCCCTCCATCTCCAGTTCCAATTCCGTCTCCATTTCCTTTTTCAGTTGTCCACATCTGTGACATTTGTGCCGTTTGTGACATTTGCCTTCTTTCCTCCTCGCGCTTCCTTGCAGCCTTGGCTCGCGCCTCTGTGACCTCTGCATAATGCTCCTTGTCGCGGTTCACCTTCGAACGGAGTAGCCCGAACGCCATACGCAAACCTGTATCGGTGAACTGTGGCTCCGTCCCATCCTGAGCATAAGCGCTCAGGGCAAGAACAAGCCGCCCGACAGATGTGTCGTCCATGACTTCCGCCAGCGCTGCAAGATCGGTGAAATAAAGGACAAAACCGGCGCGTTCTTTTCTTGCCATGCAGATCACTCCTCGGCGCGCTTCTGTGCTTGCGCCGTTATCCACTCATCGAGCGCGTCCTTCGTGACGAGTAGTTTCCGGCCCAGCGCAAAGCAAGGAAAGTCCGCGCGCCCAAAAAGAGCGTATGCCGTCGAGCGCCCCACACGCAAGTACCGCATCACGTCCTTCACAGTAAAAACAGCCTCAGCCATTGATGACACCTCCTAAAAAAAGTTGCTTTTGCCTGTTGACTGCTGTACGATAATATGATATCATTTGTCTGCGTGGAAAGCGATACAATATTCCGGTCATTTTCGAGAGCAGAAAGGTGCGTTTTGCGTGGATAATCAAGCGAAAAAGAAAAGAGCGCCAGACCCAACATTGAAGGCGGTGGCGGATAAAATAAAACATATCCGAAAGGATTTGCTCAAACTGTCACAAGAAAAATTCGCGGAAAAGATGGGGGTTGGCAGGTCGGCGGTGAGCGATTGGGAAAACCAGTTTACCCCTATTGATGCCCGCAATCTTATGAAGCTGTGTAAATTATCCGGATGCGATGCAGACTATATCCTAGGCCGCATTGATGAAAAGACACACGACATCAAACACATTAAACAGGTAACTGGATTATCTGAAAGCGCAATCGAGCATATTATTTCTTGGAAAGATGCTCAAAAATGTAGCTGTAAATGGGCATCTTATCTGTCTCAGATGATTGAATCTAATGAATTTGTAGATATGATGAATCATTTGTCCTCCTTTGTTAATGCTGATATAGCAATGGAAAGGGCATTAGAATTAGGAGATAGGCAACTATTTGAAAAATTGGCAGAATCACAAACTGCTAATTTATGGTACACATCAAAACGATTTGCTGATATTCTCGAACATTTTCCATTACCAACCGAACACTTTCCAACATGAACAGGAGGTAACACCATGCCCACAAAAAAGCGCGGCGCGAACGGCGGAGGCACGATCCGCCAGCGGCCAGACGGCACATGGGAGGCCCGCGTCACCATCGGCACAGACCCCGCACCGGCAAGCCCAACCGCAAGAGCATATACGGGAAGACACAGAAGGAAGTGCGGCAGAAGCGGACGGAAATCCTCGCCGCCCTGGATAAGGGCACATACCGCGCTTCCGTCAAAATGACGGTCAAGGCCTGGTTTGACGAATGGCTCGCCACCTTCTGCGCAAACAAGCTGAAGCCCTACACGCTTGTCACCTATCGCGGCATCATCGACCACCACATCGCCCCGCACATGGGCGCCATGCAGCTGCAGGCCGTGCGCGGCACCCACATTCAGCGCCTTTATAACAACCTGATTGCGGGCGGCTTCTCCGCGAAGACGGTCATAAACATCGCCGCCGTGGCCCATAAGGCCTTCAGCACGGCGGTCAAGCAAGGGCTGCTCGCGGTGAATCCCTGCGACGCGGCGGAGCTGCCTTCCGTGCCCCAACACGAAATAAAACCCCTGACAGACGCGGAGATTCCCCTGTTTCTCGAAGCCATCCAGGCCGACAAGCTGTGCAATGCCTTCGCGCTCTGTCTGCTGGCCGGTCTGCGGGAAGGCGAGTGTCTGGGCCTGGCATGGGATCAGGTGGACTTCGAGAAGCAGACCATAACCGTCTGTCAACAGCTTCAGAAAGGCAAGAAGGGCGAGGGGCAGGTTATTCGTCCATTCACCAAATCGAACAGGCCGCGCACGATCAGGCCGCCCCAGCTCGCCTTCGACTACCTCCGCGCCGAACAAAAGCGGCAGGCAGTAAACCGCCTGGCCGCCGGTTCCCTGTGGAAGAATACCGACAATCTTGTGTTTACAACCGATTTCGGAAAATGCGTTGCGATTCCGTCGTTCTATACGGCCTTCAAGAAGATCGTCACCGGCATCGGCAGACCGGACGCCCGGCCCCACGACCTCCGCCACACCGCCGCAACCGTCGCTATTGCCAGCGGCGCGGACATCAAATCCGTTCAGTCCCTCATGGGTCACGCCACGGCCAGCTTCACGCTGAACGTGTACGCCCATACCTCGGAGAAGATGATGGAGGACACCGCCGCGCGCATGCAGGGCTACTATGACAGCATCGGCAAGCAGGGGTAAAACGCCAAGCCCGGCAGCCTCGTTTCCGGGCGTTTTTTCTACCCCTAATTTTACCCCTAACAGCTCAACACGCCGCAACACGAGTTAAAAAAGAAAAACATGAAAACCATTGATTTCATTGACTTTTCGGCACTTTCCAACACGCCGTAAAACGTCGATTTTACAATTCAAATCCCTAACTCTCCGCCACCTCTGGACGTAAGTTTTGATACAAAGCTTGCGTCCAGTTTTTTTGTTGGTATAGTGAATAAGAAATGCAGTTATGGGCTGAATTGCAAATGATTTTGCTCATAACTGCATTTTTTATTGTCGTTCGAGACTTTGGTGGGCAGCTAGCTGCCCACCAAAGTCGATCCAACAACATGCTAATGCGTCCTCTTTCCTGGTTATCCCCTAATGAATTCCTTCGCTCCTTCTTCCTCCAAAATGTTTGACAAACCTACATCCAAGCGGGAGAAAACGAGTTAAAGAACTCATTCCCGTTCCGCTTCCTCCCGGATCGCCCCGCGTGTCTTGACTGCCACGGTTTCGACGGATTCTATGCGGTAGCCGAGCTTTTCGTAGACGTACAGCGCGGCGTCGTTCCCGGCTTCGCAGTAGAGAAACGGATGCGCATGGCCGCGGCGGATGCATTCCCGGGCGAGAAAGGCCGTCATCCGCGTGCCGTACCCCCGGTTTCTGTGGCCGTAATCCACCGCCACCGCGCCGACGCTGTCCCCGTCTGAAAAGACCGCGCCGTACGCGGCCGGGACACCGCCTTCATCGAGCAGAAAGACATTGCTCCAGCGTTCGGGATGCTCGCGGATCTCACGCCGGTCGTGCTCGATCTGCTCCGGCGTCGGAACGGCCTCGTCATACGGGATCCCGAGCTCCCGGTGCATCCGCGCGTATTCCCGACTCCAGATTCCAGGTCCGGCGGGAATGTCGCGCTCCTCGATGGGCCGGATGCCATCCGCGGGCGGATCCAGCGTCCGCGCGTCCCCGTGCCAGACCATATCGTGATTGGTGTTCATGTAGGTGAACCCGACGACCTCATGGCAGAAGGCGTCCGCAGTCTCCGACGGCGGGTAGGAGGACCACCAGTCGCACCCGCTTGAGCGGATCCGCCGCTCCGCCTCCCGGTACGCCGCGCGCCCGATCCCCTGTCTCCGGTAATCCGGTGCGACATAGAGATAGACGAACGCGCTGTATTTCGTCTCATCGGGGATATGAAGATGCATCCGCCCGGCCGCCGCCCCGCCCTTTTCAAGGGAAAAGAGCTTTTCCGGCTCGGCGGCGTATTCGTCGGGTTTGCCGCGCTGTCCCGGCCCGGTGAGGGCGGAGAGGCTGGAAAGATCGCGGGGGTGTGTTATCCTGATTTCCATGGCAAATCCTCCTTTGGCTGTCAGCGTATTCCTTTTGCCTTTTCATATCTCAAACCGAACCGTTCGGCGATTTCCTAGGCATGGGACAGTCCTGCCGCTGCCTGTTCCACGATACGGTAGGTCCGCTCCCTGTCCCGGTATTCCGCTGAAAGTGTCTTCAGCTTCGGGCTTCCTCGATTGAAGCGTTCCACAGCTTCGGCGGAGGCCAGCGTATGCAGGTGCGTGGAGTGGAGGCAGAGGGCGCGGCTGTCCCGGATGATTTGCAATACCTCCCCGGCAATGACCGCCCCCTCCTCCGCCGCTGTGCCGGAAAAGGATTCGTCCATCAAAAGAAGCGTCCCTTCGTCCGTCCGGTCGAGCAGATCCCACATGGCGCGGCATTCCTCCACAAGACGGCTTTCCTGCTCCGAATCCTGCGCCGGAAAATGGGTGAGGATGCGAGTGAAAAGAGGAATCTCCGACCGTTTCGCGCAGACGGGAAGGCCCAGTCCGGCAAGCGCAGCTGAGATCCCGACCGATTTCAGGAATACGCTCTTGCCCCGCTGTTCGGCCCGGTTACAAGAAGAAGCGACGTTTCTTCGTCCGCCGAAACGTCGCTCGGAACGATGGATTTATAATCGGTCTTTTTGAGCAGCGTCGGATTCCAGCATCCCTTCAGCGTCAGCGCATTACCGCCCGTCTCCGGAAAGCAGAAAACCGCGCCGCGCTCATGAGGATCCTTCATCCAGTCCGCTCCCCGCAGAATGAAAGCCAGCTCGTCCATGAGCGGTGTGACGCCCGAAATCACCGAGGAAATGTACCCGAGCAGAACGCTTCTGGCCCCAGACAAAGGCTTTCAGGAGATACGAGTTTAGAGCGATATAGACAGCCTGCTCCAGTCCCCGCGTCTTCTCTCCGCCGACGAGAGGTGTCATACAAACCAGCGCTCCGTCCTGACGCTTTTTCCCGAAGATCGCGGTGAACAGATCCGAGGTCGTGTAGCGGTCGTCGTTGATGGAGACCACGCCGACCTCCTTCACGCCGAAGCCCGCGTCCAGATTCACCCCGAGCGTAATACTCGGCGAAAGTTGCCGGAGTATCCTTGAGTACGGCATTTCACTATAGCATAAATCGTCATAGCTGTGATTGGAATCAAGAAAACGTAAAGAACCTTTTTTCTTGATCCAGTCAGCCTTTCAACCGTTCCATCACGTCATTTCCACCCCGGCCGAAGTAATCCGACAAAGCTTTGTATTCCCGGTAGAGCACGTCATACACTGCGCTCGCCGCGGGATTTGGGGCATATTGGATATATTCCCGGCAATGCATAGCATCCACAGCGGCAAAGATATCTGAAAAGCCCGTGGTTTCCCCTGCCGCTGCGGCGGCGTAGATGGCTGCGCCCAGGGCGGGAGCCTGTTTGCAGCGGCTGACGCGCAGGGACTTGCCCAGCACGTCGGCGTAAATCTGCATCATCAGGGGATTTTTGCCGGCGATACCGCCGCAGGCGGTGAGACTTTGCACCTGGACCCCGGCCTGCGCATACGCTTCCAGGATGGCCCTGGCCCCGAAGGCGGTGGCTTCCAGTAACGCCCGGAAAATATGCTCCGGGCGGGTTTGCAGCGTCAGCCCCAGCATCAGGCCAGACAGGCGGCTGTTGGCCAGAGGCGATTTGTTGCCGTTGAACCAATCCAAGGCCAGCAGCCCTGACTCCCCGGGTGCCAGCGCCGCGGCCGATTGGCTCAGATAGGCCTGAGGCGTCAGCCCCGCCTCCCGAGACGCCCGGGCATAGGCCTCCGGCAGCCCGTTGTCCACGAACCACTGGAGGCAATCACCCACGCTGGCCTGTCCCGAGGCATAGCCCCACATGCCCGGATAATAAGTGTCTGGCAGACAGGCCGTGACGCCCTGCACCGGACGGCAGGCATCGCTTAGCAGCATGACGGCCGTGGAGGTGCCAATCACCAGCATGGCCTGACCCGTCTCATGGATCCCCAGTGCCGCCATAGGTGTGTAGCTGTCCATCTGCGCCGGGGTGACAGCGATGCCGGGCCGCAGCCCCAAACGGCGGGCCATGGGCGCGCAAAGCGTCCCCGCCAGGGTTCCGGGAGAAAGGGGCGTGACGCCCCAACGATCCGCCAGCCTGCGCCGGGGAAGTTCGCCCAATACGTCCGCATATCCCCCTTTGCTCCACAGCGCCTTGGCAGCGGCCATGGAGGCGCTGATCACCGGCTTGCCCGCCAGCAGCGAAACGATATAATCCCCGGCCTCCACAAAGCCATCCGCCGCGTCGAACACTGCGCGATCCTCTTCAAGCACCTGTAATACTTTGGCTGCCAGGCTTTCCGGCGAAATGCGCCCGCCGTACCGGGCCAAATCGATGCCCTGTTCGCGGCAAAGGGCCGTCAGGCGCTCGGCCTGGGCAGCCGCACCATGATGCTTCCACAGCTTGCACCAGGCGTGGGGCCTCCCCGCAAAAGCCGGGTCCAGGCACAGGGGTCGGAAGGCGGCGTCCACCGGCAGCACCGTGCTGGCGGTGAAATCCACGCCGATGCCCACCACCTGCCGCGGAGATACGCCGCTATGGGACAGCAGGGCAGGCACCACCGTTTCCAGCGCCTGCACATAGTCTGCGGGATGCTGCAAATACCAGCTGCCCGCCAGCGGCGTGCCGTCCGGCAGGGTATGATCCAGGATCCCGTGGGGATAGGCCAATTCTGCCTCCTCCGCCACGCTTCCGTCGCCTTTATCCAACGGCATGCGGAGGATGAACCATGAACGCCATCACAAGGGACGGCAGCGCCAGTACGCTGTATATGAAATTTGACAATATTATGCGCTCTGCCCAGGGCATGGCCATCTGGCAGGACCGAGCCTATATCCTGTACGATACCGGTATGTGCGGGGTTTACGACCTGAAAAGCCGTGCCAGCGCGCCCGTGGCCTCATTTCCCCTGGGCAGCTACAACGAAGGCGCGCCCACCCGGGATTATCTGAACCACGCAAACCATTGCATGTTTGGCTCCCTGCATTGGGGTGAGAACCCCATTCCATTGCTCTATGTCACTGTGGGTACGGGCATCGGGGCGGACGCGGATGGTTATTATTATCGTCTCAGCGTGGAAAACATCATGGAGACAGCAGCGGGCTATCAGGCGGAGGTGCTGCAAACCGTCACCTATCAGCCTTCTGAGAGCGTTCCTGCGCCCTGGGTGGCTCCCTGCTGGGGCTGCCCGGCCTTCTTTGTGAGCAACGAGGAAAACGCCCTGTACATCTTCTCCGCCTGCTACCGCACCGAGCGCGGTTGCGTGCCGGAAGGGGAGCATAATGCCTACATTATCACCCGTTTTGATCTGCCTTCCCTTAACGCCGGTCCCCTGGTACGGCTCACCGTCCGGGATATCCGGGATCAGTTCAGCGTAGAATCCGATATTCTCTTCACCCAGGGGGGCCAGATGACGGGCGGCATTCTGTATTACACTTTTGGTTGTCCCAAGGCCGATTATCCCGTGCACGTAATGGCCTTCGATCTGCGAAAAAAAAGCCTGCTGTGGCAGGCGGACAACATGGACGAAGCCTTCCATGGCGAGGAGATCGAATGCTGCGACTGGTTTAACGGGCAGCTGCTGTGCAACACCAACGGCGGTAGCCTGTATGCCCTGCATTTTCGGGAGGAGGCACAAAATGGCTGAGGTTTTGCGTCAGCAGAGAGATGTGCCCGTGACCTCGCGCTGCGACGCGGCGGTGATCGGTGGCGGCCAGGCAGGGGCGGCCGCGGCTATTTGCTGGCAAACGTGCCGTGCTTGTGGAGCGTCTGGGCGGCATCGCCTGGGAGTTTATCCAGCGCCTGCAGGAGCCGGACGCCGCGCAGATTGAGTAGACTTCGTGGAAGGCAGCGTATCGGCAGCCGAACTCGGAAATGACCCGCTTCTCCTTCTGGGAGACGATGGGGCTTCAGATTCTGCTGTGGGGCAACAGCTATGCGCAGGTGATCCGCGACGGCAAAAACAGTGTGCTGGCGCTGTATCCGCTGCCTCCGGAGAACGTGGAAGTGGATCGTGACGATAAGAGGCACATCTACTACATCTACCACGCCTAAGCTGTATTACCTCTGCCGCCTCCTGGCCGCGTTCCCCTTGGAAGAAGTGCGGGCGGAGGACACCGCGGCGTTGAGCGATACAATGAGGAGGCTGATCAAGGAATATACAGCAAGCCGTTGATATTGGCTTCGGGCAGGTCTGGGTACGGGCCTGCCTGTTCGCTATGGGGACCTCAATTCCGAATTCCCTTGCAAGATTCTCGAATGATGACTTCCGGTTGGAAAAGGTAATACTCAAACTCCGACGAAGGCTTTTTTCCACAGATATTGCCATACAGCACTTCTGCGGCTTTGTTTCCGATTTCCGAGGCCCTATAGGTTACAGAAGTCAGGGAGGGCGTGTAGGCTGCGCAGGTGTCCGCATTATTGTATCCGATGATGCCAATTTCATCTGAAATGGCCCGGCCGTGGCGCTTCACAGCGTCAGCCACCTCCAAAGCGACTGAATCGTCAAAGCAAAAAGCGGCGTCAATATTCGTCTTGTCCAGCAGCCGATTCACCTCCTGCTCGCAGTTCAACATGCGCTGGTCATGGCCGGGCACGCGGATGAGCTGCCGGTCAACGCCGATGCCGCTCTCAATGAGCGCGGACATGTAGCCCTGACAGCGATCTGTGCTGGTCTTATATTTCTGGCGACTGATATATGCGATGCGGCGGTAACCATGAGCGATCAGGTGCTTCGTGGCGATATAGCCGCCGTAAAAATCATTTGAAGTGACAATAGGGACGGATAAACCCTCGACGGCACGGTTGCAGAACACAAGCGGAATATCTGACGCCCCGAGATCGTTGTACAGCTGATAGGTTTCCAATGGATTGCTTGGTATGACAGGCACCATGATGATGCCGTCGATGCCCGAATTCATCATGCGACGCACATAGATCTCCTGCTTTGCGGCCAGACTTTCGGAATTACAGAGAATGACATTGATATCGCGCTGCTGGGCGAAGTCCTCGATGCCTCTGACAAGCATATTGTAAATCGGCTCGAGAATGCTTGGAACAATGACACACCAGTTGTTGGACTTGGCTGAGCGGATATTTAGGTAATCTGCAGCGTAGGTGCCGCTGCCCTTCTTCGATATGAGCATACCTTCGCTTGTCAGTTCACGGACAGCCTTGTCCAGCGTTGTGCGGGTGGTGTCAAAGGCCTTGCAAAGAGTTAATCTATCGGGCAGCTTTTCGCCTGGCGTGGTTTCTGCGATCAGCTTTTTGAGTTGCTGTTTCACTTCCAGATATCTCAGCATGTTTCCTCCTGCTGCATTTTGTAAAGTTTGGCTATATTATAAGGCGGGACAACATGAAGAATAAAGGATTGTGATATTAAAGATTTGGAAACAATGGGGCTTTTATGCAGCATAGGGGCGCGGAAATCAAATGAAAAAGCTGACTGAATTGTCATAAATGTTGACCGTTTTTAGGCAAAAATATTGACAATTAGTTTGCGTGGCCTTATACTTTGTGCAAGCCTTGTGCGAGGTGTCAATATAAGAATACATGAATACAACAAAAGTTTAAATACATTCCTGCCTGAACTAGAGTGTGTTTCTGAAATCCCCGAGGCGCATTCTCGGCGTCTCAAGCAGCATTTCTGCGTTAGAAAAACCTTGATTACCCTCCAGGTAACCTGCGGTTTTCTGCCTTGAACTGCGGCTCGATCCGCTCGAAACGGCATCCTCCTGGATTGAGAAACACACTCTAGGGAATTGACAGAACATTGGGGAGATCGGCATGAGGTTATTTGGCATTATCCGCCGCTTTTTTGGAAGTCACATATTTCAAAGGTATGTCATATCGTATCTGATCATAGCAATTATACCCTTGCTGCTGATACCAACCGCTATTTATTCGGCTGGCAACTCCGTGTTGAGCAAGCAAATACTCGATACACAAATGTCTATGGTTAAGCAAGCGCGCCGTGCCCTCGATTACGAGGCAAAGAGATATAGCACCATAGGCGTCATGCTTTCAAACACAAAGGAAGTTCAGAGCATTATCGGGGTTAGCGAAAGCGAGATGACGCCCAAGCATGCATTGAACATGACGCGGATCAGGGCATTGGTCGCCAATTCACAAAACAGCACGCGTGAAAGTACAGATCACATGCAGTTCTACCTGCAGCAAAGCGGCTATATCATAGACCCATTGCACGCGCTGCCGGTGAATGACGTGTTCAGGGATTTGACCGAACGGGAATACGATGCTCTCATGGAGATTTTGAATGGCCGATATACTGCGAAATGGATGAAATGCGAGTTTAAGGAATCGGTGAACAGCATTTATTATCTGACCTCTATAAGAACCAACGACAGCAATTCGCTGGGCACACTGATGGTCGAAATGCGCTCTTCATATATCGAAGGCATTTTGCAGCCTCTTTTGGAAGCGGGGGATGAATGGACGGCTGTTTATAACGGGGCTATGGTTTATCAGTCCGGTCCCATACCGATTGAGCTGGACTGGAGTCAGATGAGCTCCGGCAGAGGACAATTCGTCGTGGGAGATTACATGGTCTCATATGACCACTCAGATATGACGGATGATTTGTTCGTCAATCTGGTTTCCAAAACAAAATTGCTTGCCCCGTTGCAATCGTTGCGGAAGCTTCTATATATTGTGATGCTGGCCTGTTTTTTCGCGAGCAGTATTCTTTCTTATCTTCTTGCAGTCCATAACTTCAAGCCGCTTCGCAAGCTGGTGGCGCTTACCACAGACGCGCAGAGCGAAGCGGATGAATTCGTGACCCTGAGGCAGAAACTGATGGAAGCGGCCGATGAAAAACGCCGTTTGCTCAATCGCGCCTACATGGACGAGCAATTGAAAAAGGATTATTATGCTTATAAAGAATTAATGGAGCCGGACGCCTGGGATAAAGCGTTGTTCAACCCAAGCGGATACTGTTGCCTGGCCGAGATCGTTCTGGTGGACTACAGCGAAGATTGCTCCCCCACAGAGGCGATGTATAAGCTGCGGGAGGTGTTTGAATATGAACCGCGCGCTTCCTGGCAGGCTTCGATTTATCAGCGTGGGGACAAATTGATGATGCTGATTCATCTTGAGCAGGCCAGTCGGATTGCGTTAAATGAAGTGGTCGACCGGCTGAAGACCTCGATCCAATGCATTCGCGACAACTTCGCGGCTGACTGCATCGTCGGGTTCAGCGCGATAAAGGACTCAAGCCAGCCGTCAAAAGCGCTTTTGCAGGCCATGGAGATGGAAACCCACTCCGTGTTGCAGAGCGACGATTCAGGGGAGTCCATCCGAATGTATCAAGCCAATAACAATCTTGAACTCGCGCTGAAGCGCCTCCTGGCGGATACCGTGAGAGATGGGGATATTGGCGACGCCCTTGACAGCTTTTCAAAGGAAGCGCGCCGGCTGCTTGAAAAGAAGGAGAATGACGAAGATGGCGCGGAGTACGGCATCAAGCGACAGGTGATTGATATCGTGAATGAGCGGTATACAGACCCATCGCTCAATGTTTCGCAGATTGCATCGCAGCTCGGCTACAGCGCCGACTACCTGTCAAAGATGTTCCGGCATACGACGTTGATTGGGCTGCTGGATTATATTCATCATACACGCGTCATGGCCGCAAAGCAGCTGCTGCTTGAGAAACGGGAAATGAGTATTGTCAGGATTGGCGAAGCGGTTGGATATGTAAGTGTTGATTCATTCATACGCGCCTTTAAGCGAATCATCGGTACGACGCCCGGAAAATATCGGGAAAATGCGATCAAATCGGAAAATGCAGATCATATAAAACGGGTTTTGTAGTATGCAGCCGGGATGTGCTGATGGACATGGGGTAAAAGGCGTGCTAGAGTCTAACTGTCGTAATCCCCTAACAACAAACTGAAGGAGGAAGACCCCATGAAAAGGTACCTGACTTGTCTTTTGGCTTTTGTTCTGATCCTGTCAGCGCTGATGCCCGGGACGACGAGAGCAGAGCAGACCTATGAGGAACGCATGCTGGCAATGGCCGAGGCGGCGGAACCGACCACGCTGCCGCTGACAGATTCCGGTGAGAAGCTGACTCTCTTCATGAATTTCAATGGGCGGCAGATCTACAATTCCATGGACGAGCATCCTGTTATCCAGAAGATTGAGGAACTGACAGGCGTTGATTTGGAAATCATCTGCCCTCCGGCAGGCGATGATGGAACTTTCTTCAATACAATCGTAGCCTCAGGCGACTGGCCGGATCTTTTCCGCAACAATTTCCAGACTTATCCCGGCGGCGTGATGGGCGCAATCGATGATGGCATTATTCTGGAATGGAATCCTCTCGTCGAGCAGTATATGCCCAATTTCGTCACGAAGATTGCCGGCCTCGGGGAGAAGGTCTACAAGCATTTGGTGAATGATGATGGAACCTTTACGCGCGTCGCCTGCTATCTGGATCCACCGGTTCTGGACGGCGTGCAGCATCGCGGGATGGTTATCAGGAAGGATGTGCTTGACAAGCTGAACCTTGAGGTCCCGAGAACAGTTGAGGAGTTTACAAATGTTCTGCGCGCGTTTAAGGAAAACGGCATGCAGACGCCCTACGCTCTCTCAGCGCTGACAGACTACAACAATGTGACCTTCGGAAACTGGCTCACGGCCTCCTGGGATGTCGCGGTGAACAACTATATGATTGGCGAGAACGATACCATCTACTACAGCCGCACGTCAGATCGCTATAAGGACGCCCTGAAATGCCTGAACTCCTGGTACAATGAAGGCCTGATTGATCGTGATTTCATCAACCGCACGACATCGGACGCCAAGAAGCTCGTCATTTCCGGCGACGCGGGAGTTTGCAACATCGGGTGCTGGGAGGCGCCGGAGATGCTGAAGCTGGGCAAAATGGAAGATGAAGGCTTTGAGATCATCGGCGTGCCCATGATGCGCCTGGAGGATCCGGATCAGGTTCTGAATGTTGGCGGCAAGAGAGAGAATGGCACGGATGGCCCGGGATGGCACGTTTCAACGGCATGTGAGGATCCTCGACTCGCGGCGAAGTTTATCGACTGGCTGTATACCGACGAAGCGATCCTGTTGACCAACTTTGGCGTCGGTGATTTGGGAGATGGCAACAGCACCTATTACCAGGGCGAAGACGGCCGCTACTATTTCACGGATTTCATGACGAACAATCCCGATTGGGACTTCAACACGATCAGGCCGTTCTATACGATTCAGGATCTCCAAGTGGAGTATCATAATGATTTCATAACCTGGCAATATGATACGGATATCCAGCGCCAGTGCTGGGCGGCTTGGGCCTATAATCTGACGAACAATGAGCTCATTCCGACCACCATCAGCCGCACCGTGGAAGAAGGCCGCGCCTTCTCTGCAAATCAGAATGAGATAGAAACTTATACCGATGAAATGACCTACAAGTTCATCTGCAATGAGCTTTCTATTGATGACAATTGGGATGAGTATATCGCCACCATCGAATCTCTGGGTCTGCAGGAAAACATTGACATTCAGACTGCCGCATATCAGCGCTGGCTGAATCGCTGATCAATGCACCCCCTGTGCGGCCATGCCCTGTGTATGGCCGCACATTTTGGCCTGGAAGAAGGTGTTTGCGTGAGAAATGGCAAGGCTGAATCATATCGGGTGAACATCAAAAGATACCCTTGGCTGTATGCTATCGCGTTCCCTGTGGTCTTGTTTTACGTTGTCTATTGCTACCTTCCCATGTACGGCGTGATCATCGCGTTTCAAAACTATTCGCCTGCGCGCGGCATATTGGGAAGCAAGTGGGTCGGGCTGAAGCACTTTATTTCTTTTTTCACCGGGCGCTACTTTTTTCGACTTGTCAGCAATACGCTGCTGATCAATGTGAAGCTGCTGATGTTCGGCTTTCCATTGCCTATCATTTTCGCGATTTTGCTCAACGAGATTCATTCCTCCGGTTTTCGCCGCATCACGCAGACCATTACCTATATGCCGCACTTTGTGTCATCCGTGGTGGTTTGCGGCCTGCTGAAGGATTTCACCAAGAGCGGAGGCCTTCTGACTTCCATTGCCATGGCCTTTGGCGGCGAAAACGTCAATCTGCTCTCCAAGGCCAAGCTTTTCCAGCCGCTTTTTGTTGGCATGAATATTTGGCAACAGTTTGGCTGGGATTCCATCATCTTCTTTGCGGCGATGAGCAGCATTGACCCGGTATTGTATGAAGCGACTCGCGTAGATGGCGCGAATCGTTTTCAGCAGGTGCTGCATGTAACGCTGCCCGGGCTGTTTCCAACCATCGTTGTGATACTGATCCTGCGTATCGGAAGGCTGATGAGTCTGGGATGGGAACAGATTGTTCTTCTTTACAGCCCGCTGGTATACGAGACGTCGGACGTCATTTCGACCTATGTCTATCGGCGCGGCCTTCTGGAATTCGAATACAGCTTTGGCACCGCCGTGGGTTTATTCAATTCGCTTATCAACATCATCCTGCTGATTTCCGCCAATGCGCTGTCGCGCATGGTCAACGAGACCAGCCTTTGGTAGGAGGATGCGTATGATAAAAAGAACCAAAGCGGAGCGGGCGTTCGATGCTTCTAACCTTTTGCTGATGCTCGTTCTGATCTTTATAACGGTCTATCCGCTCTATTACACGCTGGTTTGCTCCTTCAGCGACGCGCGTGGGCTCCTGCGCCACGTCGGTCCGCTGGCATTGCCGCTCAGGCCGTATACGCTCAACGGCTACAGGCTGACGCTGCGGAATACGAGCATCATTTCGGGGTTCCGTAACTCGGTTTTCTATGTTCTGTTCGGAACGGTTCTCAGCCTGATTCTGACGGCCATGGGTGCGTTTGTGGTGTCAAGAAAGCATTTCAAGCTCCGCAAAATCATGATGGGCGGCATTGTGTTCACCATGTTCTTCAATGGCGGCATCATTCCCCTGTTTTTTGTGGTTCAGAAGACGGGTATCTACGATACATTCTGGGTTATGTTTCTGCCCTGGCTGGTCAGTTCGTATAATCTGATTATCCTCCGAACCTTTTTCACCGGCCTTCCGGACAGCCTGGAGGAAGCTGCGATGCTTGACGGCGCGAATGATCTCGATGTGCTGGTGCGCATCTACATTCCGCTTTCCAGGCCGGCCCTGGCCGTGCTGGCGCTTTACTATGGCGTGGGCATATGGAATTCCTGGTATCCCGCGCTGGTGTTTATGCGCACACGCTCGCTTTATCCGCTGCAAATGATTCTGCGAGAGGTGTTGATCCTGGAAACGGACGCCGCCGCAGACAACAATGCGATGATGGTAGAGGAGTCCTTCAACCGTGAGCTTGTGAAGTATTGCACTGTCGTCGTGTCAACAGTGCCGATTCTGGTTATCTATCCGTTTCTGCAAAAGTACTTCGTGAAAGGCGTCATGATCGGCGCGATTAAAGGATGAGGATGGTGTTTATGGATTACTGCATTCACCCGGATGGAAGCTTTGATTTATTCACTGAAAAACAGCAGCTGCTCTCTGCGTATCCATCCATCGATGGAAAACCGGTTCGTCCTTTGAAAGTAGAAGCATCTGCGCACAGCGCGCGCTATGAGCTGATCGACGGGACGTTGACGATCAGCATTCAAACAGAGAAGGATATTCTGGAGGTGCATTGCAAGGTCGAAGGATTGCATGACGCTCACGATATATCGCCCATCGGAAGCGCCGGTATTGTGGGATGTGACCGCGCGTTTGTTCAGGGCTTGGGTATGCGCGGCCCGTCCGGGTTTTCTCTGCTGGGGAAAAACGGGCTGACCTCATACAGCCTCATAGCTGTGGGGGATGAGAGGGAATGCATTGTTTTGAATGCCCGGGAGCATGGCCGACTGAACAATGTCTATCGTGTGTGCGATGGACATCTGTCAGCAGGCTTTGAAACGGAGCGCTTATCAGTAGACAAGCCCGAGCTTCCGGTGCTATATGTGCGGGCGGGAAAAGACTATTCGTCTGTATTGGGCGCCTGTGCGGCAGAAATCGCTCAGACGATGCGCGCCCGTCCCGTGAAAAAGCCGGCTTTCCATTGGTGTTCATGGTATTATTTGTATCACACGCTTGATCAGAAAACACTTGAAGAATATCTGGAGGGCTTTCAGAAGTATCGCGAAATCGCTCCGTTTTCCCATATACAGATCGACGCCGGATACTTTCCGTCCTGTGGCGATTGGCTGGAACGCTGCGACCGGTTTCCTGATGGGCTGAAACATGTCGCGGACACAATCAGGGCGGCGGGATATGAGCCGGGGATTTGGGTCGCTCCTTTCATGGTTGGAGATAACTCCAGGCTGTATCGGGAGCATCCCGACTGGATGTTGAAAAGCGCTGACGGAGGATACGTCCGGCCCTGTAAGGCGTACAACGAACCGAAGCCCTGGGGCTATCGGGACAGTGATTACTTTGTGCTGGATACCAGTCATCCCGACGCGATGGCATATCTTCGGCGGGTATTTACGACGTTGCGCGAGTGGGGATATACGCTGTTCAAGACAGACTTTCTATTCTGGGGTCTTCAGGATTCCTCCAGCGTGGTTCGCCACGGACCGGGTAAAACGTCGTTTGAGCATTATCGGGATGTCATGAAAATGATACGCGAATCCATTGGAGAGGAAGCGCGCTGGCTGGGCTGTATTGCTCCGTTCATGCCTTCTATTGGTTATGTGGATATGATGCGCATTGGCGCGGACGTGGGAGCTCAGTGGAAAGAGGGCGGCTTTGGACCGACAAACATGTTGCAGGAACTGACGGCAGATCAGTACTTCAACAATATTTACTGGCAGAATGATCCGGATGCGGTCATGCTGCGTGATTTCCACATTCATCTCAAAAGCGAGCAGATAGAGGCGTTAGCCATTCTGGAGGCAATGTCCGGTGGGACAATTTACACTTCGGACCCAATTCATCAGATTGCGCAGGATCGACGCGATCTATTGAACTTCATACGGCCGGACGCCATTCACACACCGGAGTATCCGCAGTGGAGTGAAATGCGTGAAGAGACCTGTGTGGTTCAGCGCTTAAGGAACCGCACGCTGGTCTACTTCTTCAACAAGACGGACAGACAGATCATTCGCCCATGCAACTGGAAGGAATTGGTGGGTGAGGACGTCGAGTATCTATTCAAGCGGCATGGAGGCTGCAACAGGGTGGAGGAGGTGCCGTTTGTCACAATAGAGCCGCGGTCTGGCGTCCTGTATTATGGAACAAGGGAACCCATGGAGAAGGAACCGGGAAATATGTGGTTGGATTGACGATGCTGCTTTCGGGCTTGAGCGCCGGCGCGGACGGCGGTATCGGAAGCGCCTACAATGTGTTGACGCCCGCCGTTCGCGGCGTGCATAATTCGTTCAGAGCCGGCGATCGGGTGGCGGCGCTGAGCACATCGCCAACGACATGATTGCCGTTCTATGCCGGTTCGGCGTGTTTCAGTCTCTTCGCGTTCTCCTGGAGCTCGAGGGTATGGACTTTGGCCTCTGGCGAGAGCCGTTCCTGCCGGCATGCTGAAAACCCACATTGCCGCGCTCAAGCTTATTCAGTGGATGGCGGCCGCAGTTTTGCGGGAACTCAACCCCTGTGGCAGGCAGAACCGATGTTCCGAGCCTCAGGCCAAATGAAACAGATGTCCGGTGCGCTGAATCTCGTCGCTTCGGCGGGTCTTGAAGAGGATCACCGGCATACTGTATACAGGATTGTCATTTCGGAATCCGGGTTTATGAGATTCAACCCTGATAACGACGGCAGCCCCGGCGCCATGCTTCTCCTTCCTCCTGTATTACGGTTTTGACCGGAAAATCTGAGGCGCTGTCCTTAGTACAGGCGCTTCAAAGGGCCTTATTGGCTCGAGCCTGGTTGTACATCTCGATCAGGCAATCGCCCACCACATGCAGATGACGCCAGAGAGAATCGATGATAACCGGGTCGGCGTCTGGATTTAATATGCGTTTCACCTCGAAGGAGAGATCACGCTCATAGCCCATATCGGCAAGAGTGGTCATGATTTCTTTCCAATTCACAGTGCCCCGGAAAGGGGAGAGGTGGTCGTCCCGTGCACCGCAATTATCGTGGGTGTGGGTAACCTTTAATCGGCTTCCCAGGCAGAGGAGGGCTTCCCGTTGGCTGGAATATACCAGGTTGGCATGACCGAAATCCCAGCAGGCGCCCACAAGACCACTGCCTGCGTCCAGTGTGTTGATCAGGTCGCAAAGCTCCTCCACCCAGGCGCAGTACCAGCGGTTGCGGCCACCTCCGTCAAAGTCCGCCATATTTTCCAACGCGATGCCGATGCCGCAGCGCGCCGCGGTTTCAAGACGGCGGGAGAAGTAGTCGAGGTTCGCGGCCTTGGAGACCTTGACCACCATGCCTGCGCCTAAGGCTGTGGCCGGGTGTGCTACGGTGTAGGACGCGCCGAATATGGCCGCCGCTTCGATGGAGCGATCCACCATTTCCTCCATGTCCCCGGGAAGGTTGGCAGGCGCGGCGCAGAAATTGTAGAAGGGCACGTGCGACTGGATGAAGGTAACGCCAATGTAGTCCGCTTGCTGGCGAATCCAGTGCGCCCATTCACGCCAGTCCGGCTGGCGCAGGGGGGAGTATTTCGCGTGGGCGTCGCACATGATGGCGTCCAGGTAGTCAAAACCAAGCTGCTTGTAGCGCTTCATCTCAACCACGCAGGAGGACGGCGAGGCAGCCAACGAGGGGATGAAGAAATTGACTGTCGTGGACAAACGCATGAGAGGCATCTCCTTTTTCAGTTATTCGTACAGGCCGTATTGATCCCGGATGGCACGGAAGGATTCCGCCTCTTGGGCCCAGCCGGCGAGGATTTCTTCTGGGGTTTTCTGCCCAAGCCGCAACTCGTCTGTGCCGCTTTCGATGTCGATATGGTATCGCCCGCCGGTCAGAGGCTGCTTGAAGGCGAAATCATCGGGAAAAAGCCGGCGGATGGTGTCGATCAGGTAGACGCCAAGGGCCACGGGTTGTACCGCGCGCTTGTCCAGCACATGGATCTGCACGCCGCCGCAGACCTGTCCGGAGTATTTGAAGAAGGTGGGAATGAAGTAGGTCGCGGAGAAAGCCAGACCCGGCAGGCCAAGAGCATCCAGCGCCTCCTTGAGGGCGAAGGGCTCGATGTATGGAGCGCCGATCATTTCAAAGGGCCGCGTGGTGCCACGGGCGTCAGTGACGTTGGTACCCGCAAGCATGCAGGTGCCGTTATAGAGCACAATGGCGTCGAGGTTGGGCAGGTTGGGGCTGGGGCAGATTTTGGGCAGGCCAGTCTCATCGAAGTACATGCTCCGGTTCCAGCCGGATACCGGCACAACGGTCAGCTGGCAGTCGAGACCGTAGCGGCCCTGGTAGAATCGGCCCAGTTCGCCCAGGGTCATGCCGTGGCGGATCGGCACGCGGGTCAGACCAATGAAGGAGAGGTTTTCCTCACGGTGAGTGTTGCCTTCGATTGCCCCGCCGATTGGATTCACGCGATCCAGTATGATACATTCCTTCCCGGCGGCGGCACAGGCTTTCATGACGTAGAATAGCGTGGAGGGATAGGTGTAGTAGCGGCTGCCCACATCCTGTATGTCCATGACGATGGCGTCCACCCGATTGAGGGCCTCCTCGGGCGGCATGTAGAGCTGCGCGGCGGGGTGAGAGACGGTTGTGTCGATGGTGTCGGCGAACAGGCTGAATACAGGCAGGCCGGAATGCCTGTCGATATATCCCTTGATTTCTACGCCGCCCTGCTGCTCGCCTCGGATGCCGTGCTCCGGCGCAAGCAGGGTGGTGAGGTTGTATTGCTCCTTTATGATTTCAATGCTGGCGCGGAAGTCCCGGCCCACTCCGGAGCCGCCGGTCACCAGGCCCAGGCGCTTGCCGGAAAGTACCTTAGAGTATTCGTCGATTCGGTCGATGCCACAGAGTGTAGCCATTGGTCATGTCCCTCCTTGATGAGTGCATAATAAGAAGTGAAAAGAAGGCGGCATGCTGTCGCCGCACGCCGCCCAGGTGTGAGGAGCAGAATTACTTCACGGCCTCATAGGCTTCAATCTGCTCGTCAATGATTTCCTGCCAGCCGGAGGCCTTGATGGCTTCGTACTGAGCATAGAACTCGTCGATGGTCAAATCGCCGACCACGCATTGAGCGAAAGCAGAAGTGATCTTGCTCTCCAGCTCAGCACCATTCTCGATGTAAGCTTCGGTGGTGAACTTCGGAACCTTGGCATAGAAGTAGGGTTCGTTGTCCATCAGCGCGTCATAGAAAAGCTGGAAGGAAGGAGCCATCTCTTCATAGGACTTGTTCTGGGTGAGAATCTGCATATAGGCGTCGGCCTGGAAGTTGTAGGAGAAGATGGAGGGGATGACGCCAGCCTTGCGGGCAGCCGCGAAGCCGCCGGAAAGGATATCGTCGTTAAGAACCATCTTGCCATCAACCAGGGTGTGATGAATGCCTTCGACGCCGTAATTCATCAGGTTGCTGCCCTCTTCGGAGTAGATGTAGTTAATCAGGGCCATGGCGTTCTCAACGTTACCGGCTTCTTCGCAGGCGGTGGTCAAGCAGGAGCCATAGGTGTACATCTTGCCGCGGGCGTACACGCGGCCGGGGGCGTCTTCATAGAACCGCGGGGGCTCAACGAAGCAGAAAGTCGCCTCGGGATCGGTCTCGCGCATGGTAGCGGTCACGATGTTGGCGTACTCAGCCCAGTAGAAGGTGCTTCCACCCAAACCGGAATTCAAGACAGTCTTGAAGGTGTCGCCGCGGGTAATGAATTCCTTGTCCAGAATGCCGTTCTTGTACAGCTCGACCATGGTGGTCAGGAAGTCATTGAAATGTTCATGCTCGTACAGGGAGACCAGCTCACCGTCGTCGGTGGTGGCAAAGTACTGGTTGTTGATCTTGATGTCGAACCACTGCGCCAGATCCAGCAGGTAGCTGGTGCCGCTCTGCACCAGAGGAAGCTCGTCGGTGGTGTCACTGTTGCCGTTGGCGTCGTTGTCGCGCACCCACTCCCAGTAGGCCATGAAGTCGGCCCAGGTCTTGGGCATTTCCATGCCGGCTTTGGCCACCCAGTCCGCACGGATCAGGTTGGACATGGAAGGCGGGAAGTCCAGGATGTGGGAGACGAAATACATCTTGCCGTCGGCGACGTTGCGCAGGTAGATGTAATCCTCCGGATTCAGGCGATTGAGGTAGTTGGGAGCCAGCTCGGCCAGGTAGTCATCCAGCGGGATAGCCGCTTCCTGATTGATGAGCAGGGAAGGATTGCTGGTGTAGATGATATCGGGGATATCAGCACTGGCCAGCACGGTGTTGACCTTGGAATCAAAGTCAGCGCTGGGAGCCCACTGCCAGTCGATGCGGATGCCGGTGCGGGCATACAGCTCATCCCAGACGGATGTCTCTTCGGGATCATAGGGCGACCAGGTGGAGCAGAGGATGGAGACGTGAACGTCTTCACCATCGGCCACCGCGACGGGGATCAGTGTGCAGACCAGTAGAGCTACCACCAGCAGGGACAGGGTTTTCTTCATGGGTATACCTCCTTATTTTGATTTAAACCGCAATTGTGCGGTTTAGCAACGATAGAAAAGGGACGGGGCGTCAGTATAGCCAGAACGGTTTCGACTGTTCCCGGAATTCAGCGACCAGCGGGCGATGCCGTTCGATGAGAGTACGGGCGTCCGCACGGCCTTCCCGGAAATCGCTGGTGCCGAGCAGATGGTCGAAGGAAGCGTCTCGGAAGGTCACCTTGCCGGGATACAGGTCCATGATGGTCTCAAGCAGGATCAGGCCTGCGGCCACCGGGTCAGCGGCTTCGCGATCGCAGACGTACATCTGCACGCCCTCGCAGGGCTCGCCCTGATACTTGGAAAAGGTGGGGGTGAAGCTGGTGCGCCGGAAGCCCATGCCGGGCAACTTCTGAGCCCGCATGGCGGCTTCGAGTTTTCCACAGTCGATAAAGGGCGCTCCGATCACCTCAAAGGGAACGGTGGTGCCCCGGCCCTCGGACAGATTTGTTCCTTCAAAGATGCAGGTCCCCGGATAGCACAGCGCCGTCTGCAGCGAAGGCATGTTGGGGGACGGAGGCGTCCAGATCGCGTCTGTTTCATCCAGGTACATGCCCCGTGTCCAGCCGGTGAGGGGGCAGACGACGAGCTGTACATCTAACTGTTTGTACCAGACAAAGTAGCGCGCCATCTCGCCTATGGTCAGGCCATAGCGGGTGGGCAGAGTGTAGTCACAGACGAAGGTGTGCATGTCCGCCGGAAGGCGGATGCCCTGGCAGGCCATGCCGCCGATGGGGTTCACGCGGTCCAGCACGATGACCGGCTTTCCGGCTTCGCAGCAGGCTTCGATGGCGTAAGCCATGGAATAGATGTAAGTATAGAAGCGAACACCCACATCCTGCAGGTCGATCACCATGACATCTATTTCGTCCATCATCTCCGGTGTGGGTTTGTTGCCCTTGCCGAAAAGGCTGTACACCTTGACGCCGGTTTCGGCGTCCACCTCGTCGTCGTAACTGGCAACGCCCTGATAATTGCCGCGGATACCATGTTCGCAGGCGAACAGGGCGGTGAGATTATAGTTGTCGTGCAGGATATTGATGCCGCTGACCAGATTGTGGTCGTAGCCGCAGGGGTGAGTCATCAGGCCTGCACGTCGGCCCTCAAGCAGACGGTGTACGCCACGCAAGTTGTCCAGACCGCTAAACACTTTGATCCGTCCCATGAGAAATCGCCTCCTTGTGTGTGGATCAGCCCTTGACGGCACCGATCAGCATGCCCTTGACGAAATACTTCTGCAGGAAGGGATAGAGCACCAGCATGGGGAAGATAGACAGGAACACCACGGCGTTCTTGGTCTGCTCTGAGATGGCCGCTTCGCTGATGCCACCGTTTTCAAGCAGCGTTGTGTTCATGCCGTAGATCTCGATGCCGCTGGCGTTGATGACGATGTCGCGAAGTACCAGCTGTAACGTGTACTTTTCCATTGAGTTGATGTAGATCAGGGGCGCGAAGAAAGAGTTCCAGTGGCCCACCACCACCCACAGGGCAATGATTGCCAGCGCGGGCTTGGACATGGGGGTGATGATGTGGGTCAGGATCTGGAAATCGTTGGCTCCGTCCAAATATCCGCTCTCCACCAGTGAAGAGGGGATGGATTCGTAGTAATTCCGCAGGATAATGGTGTGATAGGCGGAGATCAGGGAAACCGCTACCAGCGAGAAGAGGTTATCCACCAGACCCAGCTGGCGCACAACCATATAAGTGGGAATCATACCGGCAGAGAACCACATGGTGAACATGATCAGGAAGGAGATGAGTTTCTTGCCATAGAATTTGCCGTAGGCAAGGGGGTAGGCGGCCAGTGAAGTCAGCACAAGGGAACAGGCTACGCCAACGGCAGCCACGATCACGGTGTTCAGATAGGATCGCATCAATAGTCTGTTCTGGAAAGCTTTGTTATATGCGCCGAAGTCCAGGCCCATGGGATAAACGGTCACCCGACCGGTCAGCACCGCGGAATCCTCGGAGAGGGAGATGGCCAGCATGTTCAGTATGGGGTACATGATAATCAGCATGAACAGGATCATGAAAGAGGCGTTGATGATAACAAAGACCTTCCGACTCAGGGAACGACCGCCTGCGTAACTCATATCATTCCCTCCTTACCATAGACTGGTCTCGCCGAGTTTGCGGGAAATCGTGTTGGAAATCAATACGAGGCTGAAGTTGACCACGGCGTTGAACAGCCCTACAGCCGTGGAATAGGAATAGTCTGCCTGTATGATGCCCTTTTTGTACAGGTAGGTTGAAATGACTTCGGAGACACTGATGTTCAGATCGTTCTGAAGCAGATATACTTTCTCGAAGCCCACGTTCATCATGTGTCCGATTTCCAGAATAAACATGATAACAATAGTTGAACGGATACCAGGCAGGGTGATGTGCAGTGTCTGCTTCCAGCGGCCTGCACCGTCTACCACTGCCGCCTCATAGAGAGAAGTGTCGATGCTGGTCAAAGCGGACAGGTATACAATGGCGCCCCAGCCGGTTCCCTGCCATATGCCGGAGGCGATGTACACACCCCGGAAATACCTGGCCTTGCCCAGAAAGTAAATGGCCTCTCCACCCAGGGAGCGTATGATGCGATTAACGATGCCCAGGGAGGGGGAGAGGAAGGTGTTGATCATAGAGACCAGAATCATGGTGGAGATGAAGTAGGGCAGGTAACTGACGGTTTGTACCAGTTTCTTGAAGCGCGCATGCCCAATCTCGTTGAGCAGCAGTGCAAAGAGTATAGGCACGGGGAACACCAAAACCAGGGAGAGCGCGTTCAGTGTCAGGGTATTGCGCAGCAGCATCCAGAAGTCCATGGAATTGAAGAACTTGGTGAAATGCGCCAAACCCACGTATTTGCTGCCCTCGAAGCCCTTGAGCAGTTTATACTTGTAGAAGGCCATCCGCAACCAGACCATGGGCCAATATTTGAATATACCAAAATACGCAACAACCGGAAGCAGCATCAGGTACATATACCGATTTTTGACGAAGTTATTGCGTATTTTCTTCCATGTAATTCGCTTTTTGCCCGCAGAGATCAATCGCCGTCCCTCCCCGCTTATTCTGTCATGCTTCATGGAGGATGAATTATGTTGAGATGTGCATGCTTTTATGTTACCACTATGCGAATTTTTTGTCAAGTCTGAACTGAAGATATAAAAAGCATGAACTGAAGATATAAAAAGCATGATTAACGTATCGCCCTGTATCTCCCGGAGGGAGAGCGTCAGCATCTCCAGAATGCACACCCTGCCGGACAGCGAGTCCGAGGCGCTCTTCATCAGCAAAAGCGGCTGCGAACCGGACAGCGAAAACAGTCCCCGTTCATTTCTCTCGTCGCAGGCCATCTTGATATAGCGGAACAGCTCGGGCACATATTGTACTTGGGGCCTTGCCGCGGCTCTTCCGCAAGCATTGCCGCTGTCTTTATCAAATTTCCGCCACAAAATGCAATGGTGATGCGTTTTGTGGCGGAAAGGAAGCGAGTTTTGAGTGGCAGCGAAACTTTTTTAACCGGAAGGGCAGCCCCGCCCCGGCAGCGGCTACTTCGTTCCGGCTTCGCGGCGGGGCTAGGGGTTTTCGCTGTGGCGGGTGCTGCTGGCACGGGGTGGTTATCAAACTGTCCTATGATGTTATGGAAAACCATGAAGATGCACTAAGGAATATACATTTTTCAATTCGGAACACAAAACTGTTCGGTTAGAAACGTGCTTAATGCTTCGATTGATGAAGCATCTGTGGCCATAACATGTTTCAACACAATTTCAACTAATTCATCTCTTCCTTTCCTCATTCCACGCAGTTCGTTTATCAATATCCCGTACAAAGCCTTACCGTCCTTGTCCTCTCCAGAATCATGTTCTTTCCCATATTCTTGTATCAAAGAAGTGAGTGGCTTTTTCTGAAATAGATAAGTATCAAGTATCTCAAATAAATCTTTGTCAAAACAATCAATTAACCCCTTCTTCAAATATTTCTCCAGACTGCTAATTGGCAAATAATTGAGTTTCACATCGCGGTACTTTGGATTATTGCTTAAAAATCCGGGAACTTGATCACTAATATCCCTATCCAATACAACGATTATTTTAGTGTCTTTTAATAAAAGCCTTGATGAAACAACATCGAAAGCCATCGTAATTGTATTGGCCCATCCACCTGTCGGTAATACTTTTACCCGTGCATTTCTTATTAGCTGACGATCATTAATTATCCTCTCTATGACACTTTTGGCAATATCATCCTCAACAAGGATAACAAAATCGGAGCCATATCCATCATCACTATACAGATTGCGTGTAGCATAAGCAGGATAACATGGATTTGTTACGGTAATAGTTCCGTTAAATAATCTTGTAAGATAGTAAATGTTTTGAGGCTTAATACCCCTTATTAATTCCAATGAATGTGTAGAAAAGAAAACAGCTAAATGGAACTCTTCTGCAAATCCAGTCAAAAAATGTACAAGTCTACGGAGAGAAGATGCATGCAACGCAAGCTCAATCTCATCCAAAAATACAATACAAGGTCTATCGGAATTATGCGCCAATCTTCTTAATCTAAGCATATTCAATGAATGGAGAATACTGACTAATAGATTTTCACCTGTTGACATTCTTGCTTGATTTATAAATTTGCCTGCCAATGAGTAGACATATGGGGAACCAGCGAGGCCTTTTGATTTACTGACATTTTCTTTGACGATATACAAATCCCCATAATAGTCTTCATTATCATGCAAAATAATACCAAGATTCTTCCTGACAAATTCATCTGCTTTGTCCAGATCATTGATCGTGAGTTTGTCCAGTATTATCACCTTTGAGAACATTGTATCTCTAAAACGGTTTCCAAATATAATACTTCCCTCATAGAATCCATTTATTTTCATTCTGTTATCAGAAAACAGTTTTGTCCATTGTCCATTTGAATATGTCCATTTTCTGTAAGCATCTCCCAGCTTAAACCCGATTGTTGCATCTTTGATGGGCCTGCCTATATAATCATACATGGGCATGTTATAAAACACAGAAGAAGCGCATGTGACCAGAGTACTCTTACCTGATGAGTTCTCTCCAGTAATTGCATATAACCCACTTTCGAGAGGAAAGGAGAACTCTAACTTATTAATTGCCTTAACATTCTCAACATTCATTACCAATTCCATCGTGACATCCTCCTAAATGTAAATCATAATATCTTCGTCAACACTGTTGTGTCAACCTCTCGCACATCGGCAACAACTCTTCCAACTTTTCCACAATCCGCTTCTGCTCTCCAAGTGGTGGAAGTGGGAATAAAAGCGGATACAAATCCTTATTATTTATCTGCGGAACAGATGTTCCCGTTTGAAGTTTCCCCATATCAATCGAATCAAACCAGAGTCTCATAAAGTCAAAAATACCAGGAATTATTGCCGTCATTCCCATTGAATTTGAATCTATGTAAACAGGTTGGTTTCTAACTATTTTCTTCTTATTCGTAGCAATCGCCCCACCCCTTTTCGGAAATATGATACTATGCTTTGGAATTGGTCCATTATTATCTGGCGAAGTAAACCTTGAAGAAGTAGTAATCTCATATTTATTTTCGGGCAAATTCATATCAGCTACTTTTAAATATGGGATCCCTGATTCCTCTTCATTATACTGATTACCGCTCGTTAAGTACGCAATATCTGCAAGCCTCACCCACTTCCACCCCTCCGGAATCTCGAATGGCTTATCATCCTCCGAAATCTCCGGCAGCAGCTTCTCCCTCTTTATCTTCCCCTCCCTAATCAACTTCTCCTTCTCCCTCTGAATCTCCCGATACAACTCCTCCCCCGTCCCTTCCTCCGGCCGCTGCTCCACAAGCCTGCCCTGTATGGCAAGCTGCAATATCGATTTCTGCATCTTGTCGGGGAAACTCTGATCTATTTCAGATAACCGCCTTAACGCGCCGTTTGCTGCATTTGAATAAGCTGCAACCTTGTTACCAGCCAACCCCGAAAGAATACTGTTCAAGGTGTTATCGACAACCGCGTTCAGGCTGGCGCGCTCCTCCTGATAGCGCAGGATCAGGTCCATGGGGTCGAGGATTTCCTCCTCCTCGTGGGGATAGCCGCACTGATCCAGGTTGTAGCCCAGCTCCCCTGCCAGCTGCGCCGCGGTGAAGGCCTTCGCCTTGAAAAAGCCGTCCGCTTCCAGCTCGCGGCGGTCGTTCCACCAGTCCATGACCGGCGCGAAGTGCTCCAGCTTCATGGGCTTCGTTTTGGAGAAGTGCCTGTAGCCCTCCGGCATGTCGAGGCGATAGAACCAGGTGGTTTTCGTGGGGCCGGTGCGGTCGAAGAACAGGATGTTGGTGGTGATGGAGGTGTAGGGGGAGAACACGCTGCCCGGCATGCGCACCACGGTGTGCAGGTTGAACTCGCTCAGCAGCTTTTTCTTGATGCTGATCTTGGCGTTGTCCGTGCCGAACAGGAAGCCGTCCGGCAGGATGACCGCCGCCCGGCCGTTTTCCTTCAGGCGATACATGATCACGGACATGAACAGGTCGGCCGTCTCGCTGCTGGCCAGGTCGGCGGGGAAGTGGTTCTTCACGTCAGCCTTTTCGCTGCCGCCGTAGGGCGGATTCATGAGCACCACGTCGAAGCGGTCGTCGTCGGCGTAGTCCAGCACGTCGCGGGTGAGGGCGTTTTCGTGATACACCGTGGGCACGTCGATGCCGTGCAGCAGCAGGTTTGTCACGCACAGCATGTAGGGAAACTGCTTCTTCTCGATGCCGTAGACCGAGCTGGCAAAGCGGGCCTGATCGTCGGTGGAATCGACCTGCGGCTCCAGCTCCTTGAGCCAGCTGGTGAGAAAGCCGCCCGTGCCGCAGGCGAAGTCCGCCATCTTCTCGCCCACGCGGGGACGGATCATCTTCGCCATGAAGTCCGTCACGGCGCGGGGCGTGTAGAACTCGCCCGACGAGCCGGCGGACTGCAGCTCCCGAAGGATGCTCTCGTAGATCTCGCCGAAGGCGTGGCTCTCCTCGTAGTCGCCCAGATCCAGCTCGTCGATCACGTTGATCACCTGCCGCAGCAGCACGCCGTCCTTCATGTAGTTGTTGGCGTCCTGGAAGTTGGCCTGCACGATGGCCTTCTTCACCGGCGTCTCCGGGGTGACCTCCAGCCCTTTCAGCGTGGGGAACAGGGTGTTGTTCACGAAGTCCAGCAGCCGATCGCCGGTCATGGCGCGGCCGGCGCCGTCGTCGTGCGCCCAGTTGATCCAGCGGCACGCCTCGGGCATGATGGACTGGTAGTCGTCTTCCTCCATCTCCCAGTCCTGCTCCTTGGCGTCGTATACCTTCAGAAACAGCATCCACGCGATCTGCTCGATGCGCTGCGCGTCGCCGTTGATGCCCGCGTCGTTGCGCATGATGTCCCGCAGGCGCTTCACAAAGTTCGATAAACTGCTCATATCGTCACCCTATCCTGTATATTTCCTCTTCCAGCTCCCGCACGGCCCTGATGTATCCGTCCTTCCCGCCGAACAGCTGGGCGATGCGCGCGGGCTTGCCCAGCCTGCGGAAAGGATCCAGCTTCAAAACGTCCGTCTTCTCGATCTCGTACACGCCGGTGTTCATGTATCGGTCCAGCAGCGCCTCCAGCACCTCGCGGGCCGCGCCGGTGTATTTGTTCAGGAAGTCGCGCTTCTTCACGTTGTTGGCCCGTTCCTTCCGGGTCAGCGGCTTGGCGTCGAAGGCCACGTGGCAGATGAAGTCGAAGTCGTCCACGTCCTGCATGGCCTGCTCTTCCTTCATGGCGTCCAGGTCGATGCCCCTGTCCCGCAGCAGATCGCGGATGGCCTCCTTCTTCTCCTCCGACGTCCACTGCCGGATGAAGCCCTCCAGCGAGGCGTATTCCCCGATGACGTTGGATTTCGTGTAGTCGACGATGCTCTCCTGATGCAGCAGCTTTCCGTCCGCGTCGTAGATGGACACCACCTTGTTGATGATGTGCACCTCGCAGCCCTTCGCGTCCACGATGGGCTTCATAAACGGCGGCTTCGGCTCAACATCCGGCCCCACAGGCGGCTTGGGCGGCGAAACATGGTTCGGGTCAAAGCCCTCCACGATTTCGATGGGGCCGTCCCAGTCCGGGTCGGCAAACAGGCGGCTGACGCGGCGGAAATCCATCACCACGAAGCTCATCTTGCCCTCTTTTTCCCGCAGGCGCGTGCCCCGGCCGATGATCTGCTTGAACTCCGTCATGGAGCCGATCATCTTGTCCAGCACGATCAGCTTGGTCATCTTGCAGTCCGCGCCGGTGGACAGCAGCTGCGAGGTCGTCGCGATGACAGGATACTTCGCGGTAACGGAAATGAAGTAATCCAGCTTATCCTTGCCGTAGTTGTCGCTCCCGGTGATGCGCACCACATAGTCCGGATTCTCCCGGCACATGTCCGCGTTCAGCCGGGCCAGCGCGTCGCGCATCCGCAGGGCGTGCTCCTCGTTGGCGCAGAACACGATGGTCTTCTGCATGCGGTCGGTGCTCTTCAGGTAGGCGGTGATCTCACTTGCCACCTGCATGATGCGGTCTTCCAGCACGATGTTGTAGTCGAAATCGCTGTTGGTGTAGACGCGATCCTCAATCAGGTTGCCGAACATGTCGGTCTGCCCGCGCCGGGGCCGCCAGCCCTCGTTGATGTCCGTTGTCACGCCAATGACCTTGAACGGCGCCAGAAAGCCGTCGTCGATGCCCTGCCGCAGGCTGTAGCTGTAAACCGGCTCGCCGAAGTAGCTGATATTGGAAATGTAGCGCGTCTCCTTTGGCGTGGCCGTCATGCCGATCTGCGTGGCGCGGCTGAAATACTCCAGTATGCGCCGCCAGCGGCTTTCCTCCTTTGCCGAGCCTCGGTGACACTCGTCCACGATGATGAGGTCAAAAAAGTCCGGCGAGAACAACTCGCTGAAATGCTCCTGCTCGTCGTCGCCCACCAACTGCTGATACAGCGAGAAGTATACCTCGTGCGCCGTGACGGTGGTTTTGTCGTCCCTGGCCACGTTGACCTTGTGAATGACCTTCGCCAGCGGCGCGAAGTCCTGTTCGATGGATTGATCCACCAGAATGTTTCGATCAGCCAGATAAAGCACCTTGTGCTTCAAGCCGCTCTTGAGCAGGCGGTAGACGATCTGAAACGCCGTATAGGTTTTGCCCGTGCCTGTCGCCATGACCAGCAGGATACGATCCTGTCCCCGCGCGATGGCGTCCAGCGTGCGGTTGATGGCGTTGCGCTGATAGTAGCGGGGCGGGTAGGTCGACTGGCTGCTATAGTAAGGCTGCTGGATGATGGCCTCCTCGGCAGCGCTCAGCCCTTGTCCTCCGTTCGCGCCTCGTTTCAGCCGCGCCATCAACTCGTCCTGCGTCGGGAATTCGTTCAGCGCGAGCTGGCGCTCCTCTCCCGTCAGGAAATCATGCTCGTAGAAGCCGTCGCCGTTGGAGCTGTACGCGAAGGGCACATCCAACATCTGCGCGTAGGTCATCGCCTGCTGCAATCCATACGATACGGGATGATTGTTGTCCTTTGCTTCCACCACGGCGATAGGGTTATTCGCGTTGATGTAAAGAATATAGTCGGCCCGCTTCGGCGCTTCGCGCACAGCCAGATTACCGCGCAGGCTGACACGCCCGTCGGTGATTTGGGTTTCCATGGTGATGCGCCTCTTGTCCCACCGCGCCTCGATGGCCGGGGTGATATAGAGGCGTTTGATATCCTCTTCCGACATCTGCCATTTATGCTGAACTTCGCTCATGATATCATCCTCGCTGATGGTTCGGGCGGATACGCTATGCCTCACACGAAAATATGCGGTTAATAATCTTTTCCCATTATATCAGAATGGCGACATTCCTGCAATCACAATGTGCCTTCGGGTGGTTTTAGCCATGATATCATCATGCTGTGAGCGTAGCGAACCAGATGCGGGTATGGGGAGCGAAATCCCCATCAAGCGGGCATGGCAGCTCGATTGCCAGTGGCAATCTGGCTGCCAATGCGTAACTTGCTTTTATGTTTTGTGCGAATCCCAAGCCTCCGTGCCTCTTGCGGCTTGTCATCAGAACTGTCTATATTTGGAGCCGCGAGACCTGCCAATGAGCCTCGTCTCTTGCACACAATCCCCTTCCTCCTGCTAATTTCGGCCGGTTTTCTGCTACATTTTCCCGATTTATGTTCTTTGCAGGTGGTTTTCTGCCATTCTGGGTCCCTTTTGACAGTAATTCGTGCGCCCATTTCTCCGGGGAATGGAAAAGTGGCAGCAGAACAAACGATTCCACTGCCACTTTGCTATAGGACATCATATTGCAAGTGTTCAGAGGCTTTATCAGTAGGTAGTCGTGTCCCAGCGGGGATAGACCGAGTTAAGTTCCTGCCATGTCGTCGCAAGCTATTACCCTCCGGAAAAAAGAACAAACAGCAGAGCCTATCGATTTTTGGTTCAGCAAGATTCGCCACGTATCACATATTGCTACCAGCAATCCGTTCTCTTGGCATCTTAATGGGGTTCGCACCCCATACCCGCGTTCGATCGGTTCGCTCCGCTCACAGCATGACAGAGCTGTCATGAAGGGCGATGAAAAATGCCCCAGATATTCAAAAGAGCGCCTCGATCTGAGACGCTCCTGAATGACGGATGTGAAAATTTTTCCTATCCGTTATTCGTTTCGACCTTCCTTCAGTCACATAATGATCACGTGGCTGTTCCAAAATGGTAGAGACGCTATCAACCTGCTACCTTGCCACCGTTTCGTCCTCGGAGAATGATAGCAAAATGAGAGCATCACCACCACACAGGGCTCCTCACTGGTACACCAACTCCCGCAGCACAATCTCATCCGTCTGCTCCCGCACAGCATTCATCTTCTGAATCCAAAGCAGCATGTTCTTCGCCTTCAATGCCTCAGTGATACCCTGCGCTTTCGCCAGCTGGTCAGTCAAACGATTGAATCGGTCCGTAGCAGCCTCGTCGATATCTGCCAGATGGTCGTTCAGCTTGCCGTTGAAAAGCAGTTCCTGATACTGCACCGGACAATGGTTCTTCAAATATGTTTTTCTCAGCAGACCATACTTGCCAACCGTCCGGGGATTCTGGCTGCATTCCCTAATCGTCAGGTCAGGGAAAAGAAACTGCCCATCCTGATGATAAGTGATATTCATGTTTTCCTTCATTTCGACTCCTCCTTCATACCGTTCATGATGTATGCGATAAACCGAATCAGCTCCATTAGTTCTTCATCAACAGACGCGCCGGCTTCGATTCGCCTCAGCTCACCGAGCACATCTGTCAACTGCCCTTTCAGCGCCTTGTACACTTTCGGATTCCCTTGCACCACCACGGCCCTTTCCATCAGCCGATCCGTGATATAATCCTGCTTCGTCAGCCCGGACAGCTTCACCAGCCTATCCAGCTGCACGCCTTCCTCCGGTGAGACGCGAAACCCGACTGTCACACTTCTAAACCTGCCCAGTGCGTCACAATTCTTCGCCGACATGTTCATCCCTCCATTCTCTGCATATCCAGCTTGTCCGCCATCTCCGTCTGTTTCGAGGGAAACAGATGCGCGTAGCGGTATGTGATCTCGATGCTCTCATGCCCGACACGATCCGCAATCGCCACCGCCGAGAATCCCATGTCGATCAGCAGGCTGATGTGGCTATGCCGCAGATCGTGAATACGAATGCGTTTGACGCCCGCCTCCTTCGCGCCTCTATCCATCTCGTGATGCAGATAGCTCTTGGTGATGGTGAAGATACGATCTTTCTTTTTCAGATCGTACTGGTCCTCTGTCAAGAAAACGCACAAAATAAAGTGAGAGGGCGAGCATAAAAAATGGAGTCAGGGCTGTGGAAAGCGTGGAAAAGGGCCGTAGACTTTTCCACCCTTACCACAGCGGAGTTA